>ERZ778496.666-NODE-666-length-30477-cov-11.915127_pt1 | contig 30477 bp, 22 predicted proteins | sample MGYA00433099_ERZ778496 | MGnify/ENA primary metagenome ERZ778496 (study PRJEB29527, sample SAMN07138962) | mouse gut metagenome | material: feces | host: mouse | place: China:Nanjing | collected 2016-01-25 ...
CCTGAAATTTGAAGTTGAAATTATTCAAAAACATTTAACCGTACAAATGTACGACATGACACACTCGGCCATCAGATTGTCAAAGAGATTCCATTGGTCTTCATCCCAGTCATCGAAGAACATGTGATGGAAGTCATCAACGAGAGTATGATCGGGATTGTACCATGTTCAATAGTTCGGTAAAATTTGCATATTCAATTGAATATCAATAAGATACAACAACAATTCAATATCGATGCAAACTATTGTGTATCAGTGCGATACAGCTATGCCTGCTCAAAAATTACCGAACTGTTGATGTTGAAAACTCCATGTAGATGATTCGGCGCTTTGTGGCCGCTTCGTTTGCTTTGTTTATAGCGTGGTTCGTTGTGATCAATATTTTCGGAGAGTCTTCAAGCGGTATGCAATAACGGTCTTTGCCTTTGGGATTGACATACATTGGGCCGGTGACCATCGCAAAAAGGTTTTCAAAGGCAAAGTTAGTTTTCACGTCATCGAGGAAGATATTGCGAGTGGCTTTGGTTACGCCGGACAGAAGGAACTCGTCATCGCGTTTCATCTGCTTGCCGTCTATGAAGAACTGCGAGACAACATGGCCGATAGCGTTTCCGACTATCGACTTACCGGCGCCGCCGTGGCTCTGGCCGACCTCAGACATGAGGTGATCCTGAATTACTACGGCCTTACGCTCGGAGGCGTATTTATAATCACAGAGCAAGAAGCCGAGCGTCGTGATTTTATTGACGATATGATGAATCCACTCGAAGGTTTCATCGTCGGAGAGTTCCCGGGGCGCGTCATAGGAGAAGAAGTTATTTGATGTGTTGACAAGGAACTGCAGGAACTCGCAGTTGGCCGCCTCGGGGGTATATTCGATATAGAATTTGTCGCCTATCTTTTGGATATCCTTAATGATTGGCACTCGACGGAAACGGCGGGGGACAATTCGGCTTCGCCACACTTGGCTGATTGGCTTGTTGGGCGTGATGTCATTGGCGGTAATCTCGACCTGACCGTTGTTGTAGTATGTGCGCTGAACGCCCGACGTGAAATTATTGAAATCGTCGGAGATGATGTCGAGTTCTTCAAGCTGCTTGTCCGACATAATGGTCGACAGCTTCTTCTTGAAGAACAACAGGACTAAATCAGACTTACAGTTGGCCGTTATATAGCTGCGGATAAAGTCGCGCACCTCATAGGGTGCGACGCGGTCAATAATGCCGTCATCGATACGGATAAAGTCGTAACCGGTGGCCGCTTCATCGCTGTTTCGCAGTCGACGGAAGCCGTTTGCCGAGAGGAAGCGGAACGCCTCGACATCGTTAAACTCGACTTTGTCCTCACCTTTTGAGGTCTGAGTGATGGAATAAATATCCGAGGAAGAAGAATAACGGCTGACAGGCACTAGAGTGCCGTTTTCAGCCTTATAACGGATATTACCGATTTTGAAGGTGTCGATCCCGGTCAATCGGTCCTTATGTATTTCATAGAATGCCTGAACGTCATTCAGCGACCAGAAATCACGGATTTTAGTGTCGGACTCCTCGGTAATTTTGTGGATATTGAGCCACGTTCCTCTGCCGTCGTGAGAGTTCATCGTGCGCTCGATGTCCTCCATCAGTTCAGACTCTCGACCGAGCAGAGAGCCACAAAGGAGGTCATCAACCCCTTTGTCGCCGTGTTCGTTCTCGTTTACATGGCCCCACCAGATATTTACTGACAGACCGATGATGTTAAATGTCTTCATGTACTGGCGGTACTTGATGACAGCCTTTGAGAATGAATTGGGGCGTTTGTCGGCTCTGTCACCGACGATGATATCCCGGTGGAGGTCATTCCAGTCCGAGTCCATGACGAGGACGATATTCGCTATCGAGCAGACTTTGGCGAGGTCTTGAATATCTTGCAAAAGACCTTCCTGTTGAGATCCAAAGTTATTTATGCCCTGAATACCGATAGACAGCATGCCGTGTTTACATGCCTTCTCGGCTTTCTTTTCTCCCTCTTGGAGAAAGAGGGTGTCGATGTGAGTCCGGCTCTTATACAGGCGGCGAATTTTCTCAGGGATATAGACACGGCAGGAGGCTCCCGGGGGAGTCTGATATTTCATCTCCTTGTCGCTCTTATCTCGATGTAGAGCGGGGTTAGACCAACGGACGCGCACATATTGGCGAGGTTTAGACGAGCCTTTCTGAGTGAACATCATCGGTCGCCCGGTCAGATCATAGTAGTAAATCAGCATTTCATCGCCGGTCTCGTCCGGAATGAAAGCCTCGTTTACTTTGCCCTTGCGGAAAGGAGAGCGGAACAGTTCCTGACCGCCCTCGACAATCGAGGCCATAACGTCAGCCTCGGAGAGACCTGACCCTTCGAGCTGCTGTCGAAGAAACGAAGATTTATTTGACTTGACAGCGGCCTCGATAGACTGTTCGCGTTGCCGCTCTTGCGGAGTGATAACAATACCGCCTTGCCTGGCGGTTTCTTCAAGAGCATGCAACCAATCGGTGTCAAGATTTATATTGGAATAGTATGCGACTGCTGCAATAGGACCGGAGAAACCTTGACCACAGCTCCAGCATTTGGCATAATTAGCTCCTTTCTTGCAGTTGATGCCAAATTTCATCTTACCGCAGAAAGGGCATTCTATGTCCTGTGTAGCCTTTCGAGGATTGCAGCCGGGAATGAACATACGAATGTCAAGATTCTTGACACGCTGTACTTCCAAATTACTGTATTTAAGATTGTCAATGCTCATGAAAACAGATTGTTTTGAGAGGCATACCGAACGAATTCGGCTCTTGAGTGAATGTCGAGGCGTTCGTATGCGTTGCGAATATGATTGTGGACGGTGTGTGGAGAGAGGTGCAACCTGTCTGCGATAAGCTCATAAGAAAGACCGGTGAACCATAGCCGGAGAACCGGAATCTCGGCTGCTGAGAGTTTGCTGTTGAATTCCGGACGGCATATAACATTTTCATATCGACATTCCCCACGGAGAGGACACGGGACATACTCAAAAGAACAGTGGCATGTGTCAGAGAAATCCGGGATATGGTCGAATATGGCTAAGTTGCACCTGATAAAGCGGGCGGCAATTCGATAGCGGTAGTATAATGTGTTTGATGCGCAGCCACGATATTCTGCATGAAGTGCGTCATGTGCCTTTGGGAAAAACGATGCGATGTGTTCAATAAGTTCGTCAATAAGGTCACAATCCAGCTCACACAACTTCTCGATTGACGGGTGCTCCTGACGTTTAAACCAAATGTCACCTTCATTGGTAAAAAATTCTATATTTGATAATAGCCTTTCCATGTCAATTTAATCAATTTGTGATGTCTTTGAAGATATTTTCGCCGATAGCTTCCGTAATTTTGCCATATAAAAACCAAGGAATCGCAGTGCGGCCACATCGCCAGTTGCTAAGAATGAACGTTGATACCCGGCAAAAACATCGAATATCACGTGATTTAGCTATCCGAGCTTTAGGATCGAGTGAACTTAGATATTTGTCAAGAGCTTCATTTGCGTTCATATTCTTGTCGGTTTTGATTATTTGTAGTATTTTTACAACGACAAAGTAACAAAGAATAATCAATAGTTAATCTATTTAAGAACGTTATTCTTTGATTGTTTAATTATATTTAACATTTATGGAATATGAAGCATCTCGGTCAGTTGCTTAAAAAGCATATAGAAACCAACCATATAAAGAAACGTGACGTGGCAGGTGCTGCGGATATTTCGTATAACTATTTGTCAACCTTGTTTAACAAAGAAACAATGGATTGTGCGTTATGGGAGAAACTTTGCGCCGGAGCAGGGTTGAATCCGGCAATTGCATTTGATATTCCGGATAAAGGGAATAAAAGTTATTCCGATATACAGGCGCACACTGTGGTAGGGTCGGCCACTGTTATGATCGGAGCAGAACAAAAAACGCTCCTTGATCTTCTTGCAGAAAAGGAGCGTTTGATTCAGGTATTGATTGCCGCGTCCGGTTTGAATATCGGGACAACAAAGGGACAAGACCAGTAAAAAATAACATATAATTATCTATTATATAGACTCGGAGGTGCTACTAAGTGAGGGCTTTTAGTCTTCTCACCCCGACAAAAATAAGGAATTAACAATTCGAATTGTTGATTCCTTATTTTTTGTGCTTGAATTCCTGTGGTTGTGTAATAATGACAGCCGCGAGCGAGTGTGGATGCTTTATGACTCGGAAATTTTATTGCGGGAGGATGCGAGTTTTTCTAATTGTTGAGGGGTGAGTACCGTGTGTTTTTGTGAGAAACGGAGCTGATTCATCTCTCTTGCGCTTAAACGGACGGCGCTTTTCAATTGTGGCCGGATTATCTTTTTCATCTGAAACTGTTGTTGAGGGGATTTGGCATTGATAATTTAGTCTGATAACAGGACGAGGCCGGCATGTCAGTTGTGATGGATATTATCCGCATCGCCGTCGTCGTGGCTGTCAGATTTATCAATCAACGGCAGAAGGCGGTTGAGACCGAGAAGAACCGTGAGATACGTGAGGCCAAGGACAAAAAATTCAATCCTAAGCGGGAGTATGCCCTTGAACCATCCTCCGCCCAGATAGCAGAAAAACAGTAGCCAGAGGGATGCCTGTACGCTGACACAAAGCGTACACCAGACCTTGGCACGGAATTTCTGATACCAGATGCTCCAGAATGTAAACGGCAGACAGCAGGCGTTGCATAAGGCAAGGTAACATATCCACCGAGGGAACATCAGCAACGTCAGCAGACTGACTGAGAAATAAGAGAACCCGACTTCGCTCCAGCCGAATATGCCGAAAAACTTTGAGGCTTTCATTTCCAGCACGTTGTCGCATCCTCCGGCCTGAAGAACGCCACACACCTTGTCGGCAGCCGAATTCTTGATCCTGACCGATTTTTGGACGAGCATGTATGTAAGCCATAACCCTAAGATGTCAATGGCTGCAATCAGCCATGTCGAGACTGACAGATAAAGCCCGTTGGCGATGAACAGATAGACAATAAGTGCTACAGCTCCTGCGATAAGGACACCGGTCTTGGCTTTAGTGATAAATCTATCACGGGCGTGTATGGCATAGTCCGGCTCGATTGATTTTTCATTTGGATAGGCCATTAGGACGTTTCCGGACCATGCTTTTTGAAATTCACCAAGAGGCATGGTCTCGGAGACGCCTTGTGTAATATATGAAATCGCATTTTTGTCAACATCTGTGACTATGACGAAACCAGCCGGCGTATGAGCCAGAAATGGAACCGGCAGGAGAGTGATTTCACTCTTATCGTCGATTCGCAGCGCTTCGTTGCCGATGCCGTAGCTGTCAAGCACCTTCGAGATCCCGAAGAGCGACTTGAACGGCATGGCGGCAAACTGACGTGCTGAATAGTCGGCAGTGTGTTTCACTCCGAGCTGCTCAAGAAAATCGCCCAGCAAGTTTCCTTCCGCATCCATGACAATACCGATGGCTACATATTAGAGAAACGATTCGACTTTGGTCAGGAGTATGTCACCGTCGATTTCGCCGCTGTGACGCCAAGCTTCCTTTCCGTCGACATAGATGAGGAAAGTGGGGATCGATTTCACTCCGGCCTCGTCGGCTGCGTCATTGTTCTCGTCAATGTCATATTGATATACGGGAGCTCTGCCGTCGAGAAGTTCCTTGACTTGTGCAACAACAGGCATCATGCGCTGGCAGTGGGGACACCACGAGGCATAGAATTCAACCAGAACTACACGTGAGTTAATTATTGCTTTATCGAAATTCATAATAATAGCGTTTTAGATACTGGATTAGTAAATTTTGTATCTAAAACGCTACAATATGACCTTGGGTTGAGGCTTTTTAAATTATTAACAGCTTACGGCTATGCCGTATAAGCCTGAAATCGGCAATCGTCATACGGATCTCAGATGTTTGATTGCCTTTATAAGCGCGCGCGTGGTCGCAGATTCGATAATCCTCTGGCGTGTGCCGGCAAAGTGGAAGGTCTCGGCTCTGCTGAGGGTGCCTTTAGTGGTAATTACCGATGTGGAGATGCACACGGTGCCGACAGGCTTAGCCTCACTGCCCCCTCCGGGTCCGGCTATGCCGCTGGTTGCTATTGCAACCTTTGCTCCTGTGACGCGCAAAGCACCCGCCGACATTTCGCGGACTACTGGGAGGCTGACCGCTCCGTTGTCGTTCAATGTTTTGGCGCTGACACCAAGAACTCCTGTCTTTATGCTATTGCTGTAGCTCACGACAGAACCGACAAACACATCAGACGAACCGGGTACAAGAGTGATTTCATGAGCGATGTTGCCTCCCGTACAGCTTTCGGCTGTAGCGAGTGTAAGGCCGCGTTTTCTGCATTCCTGAAGTAGAATCTGAGCCGGGGTTAGATCCTCGGTAGCGAGGATGGCATCGCCCAATATTCTTTTAAGTTCAGCGGTTGCCCTTCTTACCTCGGAGATGATGAAATTCTTATCATTGTGCGCACCGTCGATGCGGAGACGTATGAGTCCCGGCTTCGGGAGATAGGCGAGATGGAGGTAGGGTGGGAGTGAATCTTCCCACGGAGCTAATTTCTCGGCAAGCCCGCTCTCTGTGTAGTCGGTCACCATCAATACGGCATGTTCGATGTCAACGTCGGTGTTGAATTTTTCGCGCAACTGCGGGAACACCTCGCTCTGAAACATCTCGCGGGTCTCGAACGGCACTCCGGGCATTGCGACAAGCACTTTGCCGTCGCGCTCAAACCACATTATCGGGGCTGTCCCGACGCGGTTCTGTATCACGCGGCATGATGTCGGTACGATTGCCTGCGCAGCTGTGAGTTTGTTGAGTTTGAAGCCTTTGGCGTTTATGACCTTCATGACGTTTTCGAGGACGGAATGGTCTTCGACGAGTTCGCCCCCGAAGTAGTCGCACAACACTCGTTTGGTTATATCGTCTTTTGTCGGTCCGAGACCGCCTGTGGTCAGGATCACATCTGTCAGTTCAAAGGCTCTGTCGATAGCGCGGCGTATTTCGTGAGCTTCGTCGCCTACGGTCTGGACATCGTTGACTTCCCAGCCGTAGGGCGCTATGTGGCGGGCGATTTCTCCTGAATTTGTGTCGGTAACCTGTCCGAGCAGGAGTTCATCGCCGATAACGATTACTGATACTTGCATTCTTTATGATTGAGGATGAGGTTTAAAAGACAAAATAAAAGATTAAAGATTAAGGAGCAACGGTTAAAAAAGTTTGCCTCTTATACTTGAACACGAGCGTAGGGCACGGCGTCATATCGGCAGAAATCCCTGTCGAGATATTTATAGTAGGCGGCGATTGCGACCATTGCGGCATTGTCGGTGGTGAATACGCGTGGTGGTATGAATGCGGTCAGACCGTTGCGCGAGCAATAGTCGGCGACCGCATCGCGGACGCCTGAATTTGCCGAGACTCCGCCTCCGATTGCCACCGTCTTGACCCCTGTCTGCTTTACGGCTTTATCAAGTTTGTGCATCAGGATGTCAATGATGGTCTTTTGGAGCGAGGCTGCAAGGTCGGCTTTATTTTCCTCGATGAATCCGGGGTCGTTCTTTAGCTCGTCGCGAAGTGTGTAGAGAAACGAAGTCTTCAATCCGCTGAAGCTGTAGTCAAGACCGGGAATGTGTGGTTTGGCAAACTTGAAACGGCCGGCGTCACCCTCGGCTGCGAGCCTGTCGATGTGTGGTCCGCCGGGATAAGGCAATCCCATCACTTTCGCACATTTGTCGAATGCTTCGCCGGCGGCATCATCGATTGTCTGCCCGAGGATTTCCATGTCATTGTAGTTTCTGACGAGGATTATCTGGCTATTGCCCCCGGAGACGAGAAGGCATATAAACGGGTAGGTGGGGACTGCGTCTTCCTCCGTGCGCCGGATGAAATGGGAGAGCACGTGGCCGTGGAGATGGTTGACATCGACAATGGGGATGCGCAGTCCGAGCGACATGCCTTTGGCAAAGCTTGTCCCGACAAGCAATGACCCAAGCAGACCCGGTCCGCGTGTGAAGCCGATTGCAGTCAGGTCCGATTTGCTTATCCCGGCGCGTTTCAGGGCGGTGTCGACCACCGGGACTATGTTTTGCTGATGGGCGCGTGAAGCCAGTTCGGGGACAACTCCGCCAAACTCTGCATGCACTTCCTGAGATGCTATGACGTTGCTGAGCAACACACCGTCACGGATAACGGCCGCCGATGTGTCGTCGCACGATGATTCAATTCCTAATATTACGATACTCATGGAGTAAAATTTCTAAAAATTCAGCTGCAAAATTAGCAAATTCCACTGACAGAAAAAAGGATAGCTCTAAAATGAACTGTATTGCATGTGACTGTCGGATGGAAATGTGATGAAATGTTGTCGGCGGTGATAAATTAAACGCCCCGGAAAGCCTTGATGGCAATCCGGGGCGCAAACGTCAATTATTGTTTTTTAGAATAGAAAAAACTCAAATTTAGTTTTTTGCGGACTGACTTCCGTTCCGGCGATATCTTCAGTAGCGACTCTTCGCCAATTGGACTCCGCCTCTGCGGACTGTGATATCTGTTATTGCAGCATTCGGACAACTCTTTGCCTCCTGACTCTGTGTGCCTCTGCACATCTGCGCTGTCAATGCCGGTCGGCGGGGATGTCAGTTGGGGTTTATTCGGGGATAGCGAAGATTACGATACGGTTCCAGTCGTTGGTGTCGTAAACCTGAGTGTTGCTGCCTGCAGCTTCGAGGACGAGGCGGTTTGCATTGATGCCGTAGTCACCGGTGAGGATGTCAGCGACAGCCTGAGCACGGCGTTCTGAAAGCTTCATGTTGTATTCAGATGTGCCGGTATCCTTGTCGGCATAGCCACGGATGACGATAGTTGCATTGGGGTTGGCCTTCATGTATTCAGCCATGTTGTAGACATTGACCATTTCCTCTGAAGATACGTAGGCTGAGTTGAGCTTGAAGCGGACAGTCGGGAGGATGGTGGTTGAAGATTCTACGACAGTTTCTGATACTTCGGGGCAGGGGAGCTGTGCTTCAGCTGCGGCAAGCGCTGCGGAAGTTGTTGCGAGAGCTCCGCGGAGGTCGTTGATCTGTGCGTTGGCGTTGTTGAGATAGTTCATGTAGTCACACGGGTTGTAGCGTTTGAACTTCGAACCTGTGAAGTAGAAAGTGAAACCGCCGATTGCCGAGAGATCGATGTCGATAGGACGGCCGAAAGCTTCGTTGTTGTAGTTGTCGCCGTAGAACTGAGCGCGTCCTTCTGCGAAGAAGTCAACATAGTTGCTGAGGCGGAAGCGGAGTTGCAAGCCGGCTGAAACCGGGAGAAGCCACTGGTTTTTCTTGATTGAACCGTCGTGGTCCTTGATATCGCCGAGTGACGGCTTGAAGTCATAGACGAATGTGCCGCCGAGTCCGATGAAGGGGACGATAGAGAAGACTCTGTCAGGATTGTAACCTCCGATGGAGTTGAACATATCCCACATGAAGTCTACGTTGAGGTTGGCGACACGGGCCTTGGCTGTCACGCCCTGATTCCAGTGCATCGCGCCATAGTAGGCCGAGAAGCGGAAGCCTAAATAGGGTGAGATCCATCGGCCGACACCGAGATTATAGATTGCGGTGATACGACGGGCGTCGTCGCCCTTTACCTTTGAGTTCTCCATGAAGGGAGAACGGATACCGGCGCCAAGCTGGATAAACCAATTGTCTTTCCATGAACCGGGGGTGTAGTGGTCCTTGCACTCGACATCCTGTACGAGCACCGGAGTCTCTTCGACTACAACACCTGACACTGTTTCCTGTGCCTTTGCGTCATTTGCGCTCCAGAGCATACCGCCTAAAGCCGCTACGATTAACAAATTTCTTTTCATTCTCTCATAAATTAAAAATGAAACACATTTTTTAGTAAACTCTTTTTCTTTTTTTGATTAAATTTTTTGTGCTTTTTGATTTTTGTCAGAATACCCGTTTTTCCGTGACTCTTCACGACGGGAGTCCTGTTCCCTGTGTGTTGTTTCACCTTGATTTTACGGTAGGTTTGTTAACTGTCCCGATCTTAGTGAATGTGTTTTGAAGCGTTTTGATTTTATAACATTAATATATTTTTATTTGTTCATAGACCCTCTTTTTACAATTGAATTTTAACATTTGAGGGTTAAAACAGTTAATTGAGCCATGATGGAGGGAAAATATATGAAATGTTAAAAACAGCGTATTAGGCTGTTGGTGTCAGCTTTGTGCGGTTAAGTGCCGTGTCGGTAGGCATTGCGGCTGCACATGGCGGATGAGGGGGGATACGTGGTTGAGGATAGCCCTTCGTGGAAATAATCGGAATAGATGGAATAAGAATGTCCGATGTAATTGATAGTAATATGACTAATTAAGGATTAGGGTGTTATCTGCGGTTTTAAATCACACCGGCTGAAAAATTATTTATTTTTTTACTTTCCGTTATAGAACATATATATTTGATGAGTCATACCAATATAAAAGACTAATAATTAGAATTTTACGATTATAATACAACTCTTGTGATTCATGGGTACGGTACTAATTTGCGACAAAATTATTAAATTTTTCATAAAGTGCAAAGGTTTCTAAATATTTTAACTAAATAAATGAAACTGAGGCGTTAAGCTAACTGCTTTTTAGTTAAAATCGGGTTGATACAAGAAGGCATGTGTTAAAATATGCTCATTATTGCCCTAAAAACAGAGAGTTGTAGCCATTAACAGATATAATTGTACTATTCAGATAAATACATTTTCTATAACGCGAAGTAGAAAAAAAGAATAGAAAATAGCATGAAAGAAATCTTATTTATCATTTAACACAAACATGAAAGACTTAATCTCAAGTCGTAGTCAATGGCTGCGGCACTTTTTCTTTGCGACGCACTGGAAAACAATGCTACTCCTGTTGGTGCTTTGTGTCGGCTTCAATGCCAATGCACAGAATCTCACTGTCTCAGGAACAGTGGTCGACGGCACCGATGAACCAATGATCGGCGCGACCGTACAGGTCGATGGTACTAAGAACATCGTTGTCACCGACATCGATGGAAACTTCACCCTTAAGAATGTAGCCAAAAATGCCACCCTCGTAGTGTCGTATATCGGCTATAAGACAGAAAAAATCGCAGTTGACGGTCAGACCAACATCCGCGTAGTGCTTTCGGAAGACTCTGAATCGCTCGACGAAGTTGTTGTGATCGGTTATGGCGGCACCCGCGCCCGCCGCGACCTCACAGGCTCTGTCGGCTCAGTTTCAGGCGCTAAACTCGCCGCAGTCCCCGTGACCTCTGCCGCAGTCGCCCTTCAGGGTAAGGTTGCCGGTGTGCAGGTTACCACAGTCGACGGTCAGCCCGGTGCTGATATCAACATCCGTGTGCGTGGTGCGACATCGGTGACACAGTCAAACGACCCCCTCTACATCGTCGACGGTTTCCAGGTTGAAAACATCAACGACATCCCCCCGAGCGATATCCAGAGCATCGACATCCTCAAGGATGCCTCGCTCACCGCTATCTATGGTGCGAAGGGTGGTAACGGTGTTGTCATCGTGACAACCAAATCGGCAGCTGAAGGCAAGACCCAGGTCAATGTAAATTTTCAGGGATCAGTCTCTCATATATCAAAGAAGCTTGACCTGATGGACGCATATGGTTTCGTTGATTATCAGTGGGACTTTGCTACAGGACGCTCGAAATCATCATCGGCAGCAAAGCTTTTCCGCTATAATTTCGGTAACATCAGAGACCTTGACCTCTATCGTTCTGCTCCTACTCACGACTGGCAGGATGAGGTTATGGGAAATGATCCGTTCTCATACTCGACCAACGTATCGGTTGGCGGTGGTAATGACAAGACCCGCTATAATATTTCGTTCACACAGTCTGATGACCGTGGTATCATAATGGGATCTGGCGTACGCCGTACAAACATCCACACAAAACTTCAGACCAAGATTCTACCGAATCTTACCCTTCAGTACAATCCTAAGATTTCATATCGCCGTGATGAAGGCGCAGGAGGTGACAATGTCGGTACTGGCGGCATTATTGACGTGCTCCGCTACCGTCCCTCAAATGGTATCAGAGAACTTGGAAACATCTTCTGGACACCCGGTGCGGCAGACCCGGATCAGGAGGCTCTCTTCCAGTATACCAATCCGGTCAACGATATTAAGACCAATGTCCGTAAGAAGCATTCATACTCAATTGCAAATCAGGCATCACTTGAATACAAGCCTATCGAAGGACTGACACTTCGCACAGAAGGCAACTATACATTCTCGTTCAATGACGACAACCGTTTCTGGGGGCCCCTTACAGATGATGGTATCAAAAATAACCACCAGCCTGTTGCTCAAGTAAAGAAGACCCAGACCAATCAGTACACATGGACCACCACAGCCTCTTATGATTGGAGCATCAAGGAAAAAAATAATTTCTATGCCCTTGTCGGTTTCGAGCTTTATCACAAGCAATCAGAAAATACCGAACAGAAAAACCGCTATTTCCCGCGTGAAATTTCAGCTGACGATGCCATCCATAATCTTGGTCGAGGTAAGCCTTGGGTGTCAACTTCATCTCTCGGCACTGCTGACCGCACCACTTCTTACTTCGGTCAGATTAGCTACAACTATGACCACAAGTACCTGTTGTCCGGTACATTCCGTGCCGACGGTTCTACAATGTTTGCTCCCGGCCACCAGTGGGGCTACTTCCCCTCGATTTCAGGTGCATGGGTTATGTCAAGCGAGGACTTCATGAAGGATATCACATGGCTTGACGAACTTAAAATCCGTGCCGCCATCGGTAAGGCCGGTAACAACCGTATCAAGGCCGACATGTGGCGCTACCTTTACACCACCAATTCATCCGGCGGCCCGAACTTCGGCGAAAGTTCAGAGAACCCAGATGGAGAACTCTACTACGACACTTCAAATTATCTTCCCAACCCCGATATCAAGTGGGAGACTACCCTCACCCGCAACTTCGCGCTTGACCTTTCATTTTTTAACGGTCGTCTGCGTATTTCCCCCGAATATTACTGGAACACGACATCCGACCTTATCTACGAAGCCGACGTGCTGACCACCATCGGTTACGGTAAGCAGTTCCAGAACATCGGTCAGGTGACCAACCGTGGTTTTGAAATCTCCATCAACGGTGACATCCTCCGTGGCAAGGACTATGTTCTTTCTGCCAATTTCAACCTTGGCGCCAACAAAATGAAAGTCGATAAGCTTACGGGCGACGAGGACTTCCTCGAAATCCGTCACACCCGTGCAAAAACAGACGCAGGTAACAACTACCGTCTTGAGGTCGGCGGAGAAGTAGGTCTTATCTACGGTTATGTCTATGATGGCCTTTACGGTTTTGATGAGTTCACATATAATAGCGTTAAGAACGTCTATGATCCACATCCACAGGTGTTTGATGAAAACGGGAAGCTGATTTCGGGCACTGTGTTGATGGACAACATGTATAATTCTAACGATCAAGGTACACAGACCCAGCCCGGTAAGCCTAAATTTAAGGATCTCAACGGCGACGGTGTGATTGACCAGAACGATAAGACTATTATTGGCCGCACAACCCCTAAACTTCAGGGCGGTTTCGGTCTCAACGGTCAGTGGAAGGGTTTTGACTTCACAGCCAACTTCACTTTCTTCCTTGACTTCGACGTTTACAACGCGACTGCCTATCGCCTCTCGTCTTCGATGGATAACAAGAACAACTTCTACAATGTCCTCTCATCGTTCAACAAGGGAAACCGCTGGACATACACAGATGTTGAAAGACGTTGGGAGCATATGCTTGGCAATACTCAGACCACATGGACAAACTTCGAAGGTTCAGGTGTCCCGATGGATGTGAAAGCTGAACTCGACGGTTACCAGATGTATGAATACATCAACCGTAACCGCACAGAGTGGAATCCTTCTGATGTCACCAAAGAATATACTATCTCACGCTTTGTAGAGGACGGTTCATTCCTTCGTTGCACCGACATTACCCTCGGATACTCGCTTCCGACCAATATCATCCAGAAACTCGGCATGAGCAAGTGCCGTTTCTACGGTTCTGTCACCAATCCCTTCATCATCACCAAATATTCAGGTTTTGACCCCGAAGTTGATGTGCAGAGTGGTCTGACCCCTTCATATGATATGAACCGTTATCCTCGCTCACGCAGCTACGTGTTCGGCATCAATCTGTCATTCTAACCCAATTTTAATACCAATTACGGAATAAACACAATGAAATTTCGCAATATATTCATAGCAGGTCTCTCAGTTGTGGCTTTAGCCTCCTGCTCCGACTATCTGGAAGTTGATGCTCCTTCGCAGAACGACCCGGACTATGTCTTTTCGGACAAGACTGAGATGAACAACGCGCTCAATGGCATCTATGCCTCAATGATGAGCGGTGACACATATGGCGACAAGATGTTCTCGACCTATGTCATGAACACCGATGTCGACTTCAAGACCAATTCAAGCCGCTTCCTGTCAGGAGCGAACTGGTCTCGCTACGATGCCGATCCCGATGGAGGAGCTATCAATTCGACATGGAAACAGCAATATACCACTATCGAGCTCGCCAACCTTTTCATAGAGGGAGCGGAGTCATCTCAACTTTACAATCCCGAAAAAGAGGAAGACTATAAGGACATGCGCCAGATGATTGGTGAGGCCAAAGTGATGCGAGCAATTGTTTACCACGATCTCACATGGATGTTCGGTGATCCAGCATTCTCGTTCAATTCATCGCGCACTGCTACTGTAAAGATTTATCCTCTGACCGACCGTGCGGAGATACTCGACAAGCTTATCGCTGATCTCAAAGAAGTGGCCGATGACATGAAGTCGACCAGTGAGCTCGGAACAGTAGAGCGCATATCCAAAGAAATGGCTTGGGCCATGATTGCACGTATTGCTCAGACTGCTGCCGGCTATACTCTCCGTCCAGATGGCGAAAGTTATGGAAAGATGGAGCGTATGAACGAAAACTATCTGGACTATTATGCAATCGCCCGCGATTATACCCAGAAAGTAATTGATTCACAGACACATCGCCTCGGCAAGCCTTTCTATCAGGTGTTTTTTGATGAGTGTAAGAATGTGGCCACGCCCGGCGATGATGTCATATGGGAAATTCCATTTGCAAAAACTGCAAACGGCAAGGTTGGTTACTCGCACGGTATAAAACTCGATTCGTATCAGAGTGAAACCCCCCACGTTTATGGTGAGGCAAAGTCTGATGTCCGTCTTAACGGAGTTTATCGTTACCTGTTCAACGAGAACGATGTTCGTCGTGACTATGTCAACCAGCTCACAAAATATGACGCACCCGCAGGCGATGCCATGTTTGACAATAACTATACAGTGTCAAACGGTAAATGGTCAAAACTCTGGGTTCCCGGTGGTCTCGGAAATCAGACCACAGACAAGACCGGTATCAATTTCCCTATCATGCGCTACACTGATGTGCTGCTTATGTATGCCGAAGCTATCAATGAAATCGAGCATGGAGTAAGTGGCCCTAACGGAGCGAAAGCGGTTGAGGCTCTTGCTCAGGTACGTCGCCGTGCATTCCCTAACAACGCAGAGCTTGTTGAGCCATATATCGCAGCGCGCAGCTCTGAGGAGGCATTCCGTAAGGCCGTCCTTGACGAACGCAAATTTGAATTCGCCGGTGAAAACATGCGCTGGCGCGACCTCGTCCGTCACAATCTCCTTGCTGAAAATGTCTACTGGACATTCTACCGTTATCTCTCGCTTGCTGAAAGTTCGGAAACTACTTCCACTAACCTTTCTTCTGTGTCGGCCTACGATTTTGATGGCAATGATGAGGCATACGATAAAGTGCCATTCACTATCCGCAACATCCGTTCTGTTGACAATACAATGAAGGACGAAGCAGGAAACGATGTGCCTATCTATCCCGAGAATGTATTCCCGAACCAGAGCGTGAAGGTGTGTCGTATCCTCAACCCCTACAGAACAATGTCATCAGCCGAGGCCAACGCATTGGGTCTGAGCAATGTTCGCGAGGACATTATCGAATGGTCAAAAGAAGGTGTCATCCGTAACGAGATTCGCTTCTCGCTCCGTGGCTACATCTATATGACACCTGAAGAAGGTGACGAGAATGGTCCCGGCGGTGTAGTGGTAGTCAACGACAATGGTCGTTACTCACTCGATTCACGTGACCTCTCAACCTTCCCCAGCAGCAAGAATCTTCCTGTAATCCGCTATATTCTCCCCATCCCGCGTGCGGTTATCAGCCGTGCTCAGGGGCAATATGAGAATAAGTATGGTTACAAGTAATTATAATCAAATGTAACTATCCGAAAACGCAATGAAAAAATTCATATATGCTATTGCATGTATCCTCGCACTTGGAATTACATCCTGTAGCGATGATGATACCAATTTCAGCCCGGCAGACCTTGATCGCATGCCAAGAACTATGTTTCGCAGCGAAAACACCACTAATGTCAAGCCTGAAAACGATGATTATGCCTCAAAGGTCAAACCTTTGACACGCAACACCGTTCAGCTTCATTGGTATGGTATCGAAGGTGCGGCAGGCTACGAAATCCGCTATGCCGAAAATCTTAATACCGGTCTTATTGAAGACTGGAGTGATCCCACAAAAATTGTTGAGTCGTTCATTGTAGGGCCTGAAGTGACCCATGTGGACATACCTAATCTCAATTATGGTACTGACTACCGTTTCATAATTCGTACACTTTCACCAAAGGGAGAAGGGCATCACTCTGAATGGTATGGTCTCGGTGGCGGTCGTGAATGGGAGGATTTTCTTGGAATTAAGACTGATGACCGCTACACAACTCCCGGTATCTGCGGTCAAAAGAACAAAGGCTACAATGAGGTGACACTGACTTTCCAGCTTCCGTTCGTGGAAAGTGACTATTCAAAGTCTGACCTTACAGAAACTCTTGAAGACGGTACTCCTAACCCGGACTTTATCAAAACACGCTTTGACGTTGATAATAATGGCAATTTCGTTGCTACAACTATTGTCTGCAAACCAGCGCCCTTCAATCCGACTGCCAAGATGCCTGACGGCTTTGTCAACGGCATCCGTGCTCTTACCGATGAAGAAAAAGCGGCCGGTGAAGTTCATATCACAGGTCTTGACGAAAATTCAGGCTACTATATCACACTGCGCAACGACGCACGCATGTTCACTTATACAAACATGTCGGGCGAAGTTGTAAGCACTGATATTGATGCTGAATACAATCAGGTGTTTGTCCGTACCAAGGGTGATCCCGGTGAGCCTATAATCATCGAGCCTATAGTCGATCCGAACGACACTATTCCCGGTGCTGTGGAATATAATGCAACACGCATTGATACCATCATAACCAACTTTGTCAACTCTAACGAAATCGCCGAAGGCCAGGTTTACTATCTCCGTGGTGGTCATAATTACTACACAACAGGCAATCCTCTAGTACAGAAAGGTTTCACTCTGGCCACACATCCCGATGACCTCGCTCAGGGCAAACGTGCGGTTGTGTTCCTCGGCGGTATTTCGCTCAAGGGTGATGCTCCTGTCACCGGCAACTGGGTGCTCGGTAAGAACAAAGAAGCTGGCGACGTTGACGCTCCGATTGAAATTGGCGACGTTATCTTCGAAGGTATTGACTTCCAGTGCCCTCTTGCGCGTAACTTCGGTGAAGGAGGTGCGACAGGCAACTATTTTGCCAATATGTACTCAGGTGGTCTGGCTGTATCGTTTGAATCATTCCAGCTTAAGAACTGTACGTTCCAAGGCTTTATCCGTGGTTTCATACGTGTACAGGGCCCTCGCTACAAAGTGTTCAAGAAGATGGTTATCGAAGACTGTCTCTTCTATAATCAGGGTTATTACGACAATAACGGTCGTGGTTACTCATGGTTTGCAGGTGACGGTAACAATGCTAAGTCGAATCTTTACAATGACTTCCAGATGCGTCGTTGTACATTCTATGACTCGCCGCGTCATGCTCTCCTTTCTGACAACAACAAAGACCTCCTTTGGGGGGATGACATCCACTTCAATATCACGATTGAAAACTGTACGTTCATCAACTTCTCTACTCGTTCTGGCAGCCGTTATCTTTTTGAATTCCGCTTCATGCCCAATGACTCTAAGATTACGTTCAAGAATAACCTTATCGTTCTTGCCGCCGATTCCAAGGATTCACGTGATCTCAATATGTCGGCCTGCGACTTCCGAAATATTGCTGGAGAAGCCCGCGTGACATGGGATTTCAAGGACAACTACTCGCTCGGTAGCCGCGACGCACATATGAAGGATGATGGAATCTTCTCTTCAGCTGCTTTCTCAGCAAAGAAGAACTCTGTAGGCGATAAGTGGGACTGGGCTCCGGGTCTTGTTTCAGGCGATGTCAATGACCTCGTTGTCAAGACCGGTGCAACTCCGCTCCGCGCTGATGAGTTCTTCACCGCTCCCAATCCACGCTATGTTGATTTCAACAAGGCTACTCCCAATAAGCTCGACCACGCAGCGCCCGAAAATATCTTCGAGGCTCTCAAGGTCAAGAATGATGCAAAGGTAACCTCTCATGAAATCTATCAAAAGCGAATCGGTGACCCGCGCTGGTATTAATCTGAATAGATCTCTAAAGAAGTCCGCTTGACTTTGCAGATTTCGTCATAATGGCCGCAGGCCTGCTTTGTTTAGAAGCAGGTCTGCGGCGCTTTTTGTTAATCTCCATCATTGATATGTGTCAGGATGTATATGGTAAAGTATATTGATTTTCATGAATGATTTCGATTACATACTTAAGGATTATGAATTATTAAAATATTTTTCTTAATTTTGCACCGACTAATACCAATTTCAAAACTTATAATGAGCCAGCTTATCACCATTTCACCATCGCCCCATGCGCAGACTCCTGTCACGGTGACGAAGCTGATGACCCATGTCATCATTGCTTTGCTTCCCGCTGTAGCACTTGCGCTCTATTGCTTCGGCATCGGCGCGGCAATCGTAATAGTTACAGCCATTGCCGGATGTGTAGTCACCGAATATCTGATTTCGCGTTTCATGCTCGGTCAGCGTCCGAGCATCGGAAATATGTCGGCCGTACTGACAGGTCTGCTTCTCGCGCTCAACCTCCCGTCAAATCTTCCAGTGTGGACAGTCCTCATCGGCTGTGTCATCGCCATTGGCATCGGCAAGATGACATTCGGAGGTCTCGGTTGCAACATCTTCAACCCCGCGCTTGTCGGCCGTGTATTCCTCCTGCTTTCATTCCCCGTGCAGATGACCACATGGCCCCTCCCGATGGAAAACCGCATAAACTATCTCGACGCGACCACCGGCGCGACAACCCTCGGTCAGCTCAAGATGGATCAGATAACAGGCGCTGATGTCGACCTGCTGAATCAGGCGCTCGGATTCACCGGCGGCTCGATGGGTGAGATCGGAGCCATAGCCCTGCTGATAGGCTTTGTTTATCTGCTTTGCACACGTGTCATCACATGGCACATCCCTGTCGCCATACTCGCTACAGTCGCCCTCTTTTCGCTCTGCATCGGCGCTAACGTCGGTGTCCAGCTCCTTACGGGCGGACTCATGCTCGGCGCAATCTTCATGGCCACCGATTATGTGACCTCGCCGATGAGCCACGCAGGCATGATAATCTACGGAGTCATGATCGGCATCATCACCGTTGTCATCCGCCAGTGGGGCGCATATCCCGAAGGTGTATCTTTCGCCATCCTGATAATGAACGGTGTGACACCGCTCATCAACCGCTATGTCAAACCACGTAAGTTCGGAGAAAGGAAGGTTGCAGCATGAAATCATCACTCGTAAACATGGTGCTCTCGCTGGGCATCATCACAGTAGTCGCCGCCGCTGCTCTTGCCGGAGTCTACACAGCTACCAAAGAACCTATCGCACAGGCCAAGGCTGAAAAGCAGAAATCAGCCATAGGGCAGGTGCTCCCCGAAATACATTTCAACAACAATCCTGCCGACGAGGCTGCCGAAGTGACAGTCGATGGTGAGACCGTCACCGTATTCCCCGCACGTCAGGACGGAGAACTCGTCGGAATGGCCGTCCAAAGCCACGATGCCAACGGCTTCTCGGGTCTCATCACGGTAATGTATGGTTTTGACCCTTCGGGCAACATCACAGGCTTTGCGGTGATGCAGCATGCCGAAACCCCCGGACTCGGATCAAAGATGGACGAATGGTTCAGCAATCCGGCCCATACGGTCATCGGCCTCAATGCCAACAGCGCAAATCTCACAGTGAGCAAGGACGGTGGCGATGTCGATGCCATCACGGCCGCCACAATCTCATCGCGAGCTTTTCTCCGGGCTCTCACACTTGCCAATCAGGCATCACAACAATTCGCCTCACGCCAATAATCCCCACCACATCAAGCCATGAATGATAAACTAAGAATACTTTTCAACGGTATTATCGCCGAAAACCCGACATTCGTCCTGATGCTGGGTATGTGTCCCACTCTCGGCACAACCGGCAGCGCCATAAACGGAATGAGTATGGGACTCGCCACAATGGCCGTGCTCATATGCTCTAATGTGGTGATATCTCTTATCAAGAACTTTGTGCCGTCAAAGGTGCGTATCCCCGCCTATATTGTGGTCATCGCAGCCTTCGTGTCGGTTCTCCAGCTTGTGATGGAAGCCTATGTGCCGTCGCTCTACGCCACACTCGGCATTTTCATCCCCCTTATCGTGGTCAACTGTATCGTGCTCGGCCGTGCAGAAGCCTTCGCATCGCGCCACAGCGTGTTCGACAGCTGTCTTGACGGTGTCGGCATCGGTCTCGGATTCACAATCGCCCTCACCCTTCTCGGCGCAGTGCGCGAGTTTCTGGGAACAGGTAAGATTTTTGATCTCACCATCTATCCCGAACAGTTCGGCTCACTCGTGTTCGTGCTCGCCCCGGGCGCATTCATCGCCCTCGGCCTGCTCATCGCCCTTTTCACCAAGCTTCGTGCGAAGTCATGCTGAGCCCCACCGCCACACTTCATCCTTAATCCTTAAGACTTAATACTTCATTACAGATGCTCGAATATATTTCCATCATCATAACGGCGATATTTGTCAACAACATCGTCTTTGCCCAGTTCCTCGGAATCTGTCCATTCATCGGAGTGTCGCGCAAACTCTCAAGTGCAGTCGGCATGGGTGCGGCCGTGACATTTGTCATGCTTCTCGCCACTGTCATCACATGGCTTCTTCAGGATCTTGTCCTCACGCCGTTCGGCCTTGGGTTCATGCAGACAATTGTCTTCATTCTAGTCATCGCCGCATTGGTACAGATGCTTGAGATTGTGCTCAAGAAGATAGCTCCGGTGCTCTATAGTGCCCTCGGCGTGTTCCTGCCGCTCATCACTACAAACTGTGCCGTCCTCGGGGTAGCAATCACAGTTGTCCAGAAAGGTATGAATCTCGGCGAAAGCGTTGTCTATGCCTTTGCAACTGCGGTCGGCTTCACAATGGCTATCGCTATTTTTGCCGGTATCCGCGAGCAGCTTGCCATGACAAACGTGCCTAAGTCAATGCGCGGTGTGCCTATCGCCATGATTTGCGCAGGTCTTCTTGCAATGGCCTTCATGGGCTTCTCAGGCATCAAAATCGGCTAAAATGACTTGAAACAGACAGTCGGACGGACTGTCGCATAAAATAACGCAGAGCCATTCGACATGTTCTTTGGACAATCGGATGGCTCTGCGTCTGTTAGAATAGCTTATATTATCGCGATTCCGGCCTGTAGGTCGCGCATCCTGACTTAGAATGATAAATAACCCATTTCAAAAACGAGATTATTGATGGACTCTGAAAAAGACAAAATGCTCCGTGGCGAAATCTACGATGCCAACTATGATCCACAGCTGATCGAGGAGCGCATGAAATGCAAACTTCTATGCCGTAAGTACAACGACCTGATGCCTGACAGACTTGAGGAACGCAAGTCGCTACTGAAGACACTCCTTGGCCGTGTGGGCGAGAACTACTATATCGAACAGCCGTTTTATTGCGATTATGGCTACAATATCTCTGTCGGCGATAATTTCTATTCCAACGTCAATCTCGTCATTCTCGATGGCGCTAAAGTGACGTTTGGCGACAATGTCTTCATTGCTCCGGACTGCGGTTTCCATACAGCCGGACATCCTCTTGATGTCAGGCGTCGCAACATGGGGCTTGAATACGCCCGTCCGATTACGGTCGGAAACAACGTATGGATAGGGGCTGGTGTGCATGTCCTTCCGGGAGTGACAATCGGCGACAACTGTGTCATCGGTGCAGGCAGTGTGGTCAACCGCGATATTCCTGCCAACTCATTGGCTGTCGGCAATCCTTGCCGGGTGATCCGTTCACTCGAAGGAATCAATGCTGCCGACTGACTCTGACGGCAACAAAAAATCATAAAAAGCAAACCCCACCATGCCTGACAGAAAAGCGGGCATGGTGGGGTTGGGTGTTCTATTTACTTTTTGTTCTATTCGATATGTGTGTTATCAGTGGATAAACAGTGTCTCGACGGCATAGGTGGCGATACCGGCTATATAGCCGATAAAAGCAATCCATGTGAATTTTTTAAGATACCATCCGAAGCTGATTTTTTCAAGGCCCATTACGACGACACCGGCTGCAGAACCGATGATAAGCATTGAGCCTCCGACACCGGCACAGTAGGCGAGAAGCTGCCAGAAAAGACCGTCGACACCATAGTCGCCGGAGGGAGCGATTGCATACATGTCCATACAGCCTGCGACGAGGGGCACATTGTCGACGATGCTTGAAACCACACCGATCACGCCTGTCACGAGGTAATGGTTGCCGTGTGAGGCTTCGTTAAGCCAGATGCCGAACGAGTTCAGCACTCCTGTTTCCTGAAGCGTGGCCACGGCCATAAGGATACCGAGGAAGAAGAGTATGGTTGCCATGTCGATTCGCGCGAGGAGCGACGTGACCTTGAGGTTAGAGTTCTCGCAGAACAGTGCGTTGCGGTTGCAGCGATATTCACTGACAAGCCAGAGGATGCCGAGCGCGAGAAGTATGCCCATGAAAGGAGCGAGACCTGTCAGCATTCTGAAAATAGGCACGAAGATGAGACCGCCTACGCCAAGGCAAAGGATGAGAGTGCGGTCGCCCGGAGTCTGGCCGGCCGGGAGTGACTCTTCCGTATGGTTGACAGCCGGGAGCGAGCCTTTGAGATAGTATTGGGCTGCAAATCCCGATACGAGCACTGCGATGAGCGAGGGTAGGAACAGTTCGGTGATGACTCCGCCTGTGGTGATCATGCCGCGTATCCAGAGCATGATGGTCGTGACGTCGCCTATTGGCGAGAACGCGCCGCCGGCATTGGCTGCTATGATAATCATGCCTCCGTAGATCATGCGGTCGTTATGGTCGTCGACGAGCTTGCGTAGCACCATGACCATGACTATCGAGGTTGTGAGATTGTCGAGTATTGCCGAAAGGACAAATGCCATGAACGTGATGCGCCAGAGCAGTTTGCGTTTGCTTGTGGTGGCAAGTGCGTCCTTTACGAAGAAAAATCCTCCGTTTGCATCCACAATCTCCACGATTGTCATTGCGCCCATCAGGAAGAACAGGATTTCACAAGTGTCGCCGAGGTGTTCGAGAAGTTGCGCTGATGTGTCGGCGCCGTGTTCAGGCGCATAACCGCAGGCGTAGAGAGTCCAGCAGACAACGCACATGAGAAGTGCGGGAACAGCTTTGTTGATTTTAAGCACGCTTTCAAGAGCGATGCACAGATAACCGAGAATAAAAAACGTGACGATAGCAGTTGTCATTTTCCTAAAAATTTAAACAGATTTCATGGTTTTAATTAGAGTTGATTTAATGATACCGAAGACAGCTCACGCCATATCAGCGACCTCCTTGTAAGAAAGTCCAATTTGACGCAAAGGTCGTAATTATCCATCGTAATGCAAAATTTACAATAATGAAATATTTCTTTAATTAGCTTATCTGCAAATCGGTAGAGAACTTTGTTTTAATCATGACAGTCAGGCGAGGCCACGTCACATTCGTGTCCCGCCTTGACTGCTAAAATTTAGAACGATGGATATAATAGAGGTTAGATTTTGATTTGTCGACTGATGAGCGTATTATTCTTCTTCTCGATGTTCCGCTGCTTATGTCACAAAAACGGACTAAGGAGGGTGTGTTTACCGCCGAACTGTCCGATGATATGCCGGATGATTGACCTGACTCAACCTGACATCCGGTTGCCGGACAGCCTCAAAAAAGCTGTTTATGGAATAAGGATAGAGTTAAGACATAAGTGAATTTTATGCCTTAACTCTAAAGTGGTGTTTAAGAATCGAGCCTGTCGTTATTGTTGGATTTATTTGAATTAATTGAACGACATGCGCGATATGTCCCGATTGACCCTATGATAATAAGAAGGAATATAAAAACTACTGATGTCCATTCTGAATTAATTATCAAAGTGTAGACAGGATATACTAAAAGGATGATTGAAACAATAAGTATTCCGATATAGTTTGATTTGCTCATATATATTGATTTATGTTTAGCAGAATTCAGCAATTCCAACCAATGCACCGCTCCATCCACCAACAGCACCACCGCTAACAGTTCCGACAACAGGAAGAGTGACTGTTCCAACGCCAGCACCTGCAAGAAATCCGAGGCCAGCTGAACCGGCAGTACCTGCTATACATTTTACAGCTGAAAGAATTGAATCTCCAATACCTCTTGATACTGGTTGGTTTTGGAGTTCTACAGCATATTGCATACCTAATATTGCGATATCTATTGATTCAATAAGACTATCATATTCTGTAACAGTAAGAGATTCTTTGTGATTATCCACTACTGAAATAAGTTTGCTACGGATAGACTCATAGTTATCACTGCTATTAAAATCAAGGGATTGATATCCTGCGACTACTGAGTAAACAGCATCTGAAATTGGAGCTGCACTGGTGCTTCTTGATTGTATAGTATTGTCCTCAAGAGTTTCAGCTTTTTCAATTGCTTGTTCGATTGAAGAATAGTTGAGGCTTTGGAAATATGTAAATAACTTCTGCCCATCAGTTTCTTCATCGTATGATTCGACTGTTGTGTTGTTGTCGAGTGGAGATTCATTGCTACAGCTATGAGTGATTAGCATAGTCGCTAGTACCATTACAATACTTGAGATCCCCATGATTACATTTTTTAGATCTTTCATTTTACTGGTTTTTAGTTAATATTAGAAAATTATGTAGACAAGCATTAATTGTCGAATATCATTGTAGTTTTTATATTTCAGACTTATTGCTCAATAATGTGAACTAATTGATTTGTCATTTGAATATTGATAGGGGTAACAGGCATACTGCGGCCAATAGAGCGAGTAGGACCATTGTTATTATCGCTGTTCCCCATCTGACTAACGATGGGGGTATTTCACCGATGAGTTTACGCACTTTTTCAGAACGAAGCTCTATTTTGTCGTGAGTGTCGGTTGATGTTTCCATTTTCAGTTTCCGAGTTCAAGTTGGTTTTTAACGAGATTGTAGTAGGCACCTTTCTTCTCTATGAGTGTGGTATGGTCGCCTGTTTCAACTACTTTCCCACTGTCAATGACGATTATCTGATCTGCGTTTTTGACTGTTGACAGTCGGTGGGCTACGACAATGACAGTCCTGCCTTTGTAAAATTCCGCAAGATTTTCAACTATAGCTCTTTCGTTCTTAGCATCGAGGGCATTTGTCGCTTCATCAAGGAAAATGAAGTCTGGATTCTTATAGACAGCACGGGCTATGAGAATACGTTGTTTCTGCCCTTGACTGAGACCAACTCCGTCACGACCAATCAATGTATTATATTTAAGCGGAAGTCCCATTATATAGTCATGTATGTTGGCTATGAGTGCCGCTTTTTCAAGACGACCGATGTCAATATCGCCATCGTCAATCGCAATGTTACGGGCAATGGATTCCGAAAATATCACTCCGTCCTGCATGACGACACCGCAATGCCGACGCCACCATTTCAGATTGTATTCATTGATGTTTCTGCCCGCAATTGAAATCGTCCCTGACATAACAGGGTAATATCCGAGCATAAGCTTTATCAATGTCGTTTTCCCACTTCCCGACGCACCGACAATTGCCGTGACTTTTCCTTCGGGTATCTTAAATGATACGTTTTCAAGAGTTCTCTTTAGGGCGTGCGGATCATATTTGAAATCAATATTGTCAAGGCATATTGATTTGCTTGAGATAAAAGACATAGATTGAATATCATTAGACTCTTCGTTTTTACCCTCGTGAATTTCATTTATGCGTTCAAGCGAAATTTTTACATCCTGTAAGGAGTAAATAAAAGCCATGAGCTGCTCTACCGGCGAGTTAAGTTGTCCAATTATGTACTGTACGGCAAGCATTGCTCCCAATGTCATCTGTCCGTTTATTACAGATGTGGCTGCAAGGACAGTTATAATTATATTTTTAACCTCATTAATGAAAATGGAACCCGCTTCCTGTGTCTGTTGGAGTTTTAAGACTTTCATTTGAACAGAGAATAAATCAGCTTGAGTATCTTCCCATTCCCAACGACGGCGTTGTTCACAATCCTGTAATTTTATTTCTTGTATGGATGTAATCAACTGGTATGTTTTGTTATGGTTCTTTGCCTGTTGTTCAAATAACTCATAATCCAAAACCTTCCTTTTTCTGAGAAAAGTAGTTATCCATAATCCATAGATGACGCTTCCAATTAAGAAAACGCCAAATACTAATTTATTATATATAAACAGTACGATTCCAAATATAAGGAAGCTTAGAAAAGTGAAAACGACCCCAAGTATTTGATTGGTAAGAAACGATTGTACCCTTGAATGGTCGTTTATTCTTTGTAGCAAATCTCCCATCAATTTCGTGTCGAAAAAATACATCGGCAATTTCAGTAACTTTATAAAAAAGTCACTGACAAGAGATATGTTGATGCGCATCGAGATGTGAAGCAATAGCCATCTTCGTATAAAGTCGGTAGCCGTGCGTCCAATGACAATCATCAGTTCTCCAAGGAGAACAAGCCAAATAAAGCTGATGTCGTCATGCTTTATACCGACATCTACTATTGATTGGGTGAGAAATGGTAATATAAGTTGTAAAATACAACTTATAAAAAGCCCTATAGCTATTTGAATAAAATATTTTTTATAAGGAGAGATGTATTTATTGAGAAAATTTAGAGAATGTACTTTTATATTCTTTCCTGAATCTGTTATTGAACCGAATTTTGATGTGGGTTCTAAAAATAACACAATTCCTTTTTCCTCACCATCTAAATTCATACTGATCCAGTGATTCTTAAATTCTTCAGTTGTATATATTATTTTGCCTTTTCCCGGATCTGAAATATAATATTTACCATCTTTTATTTTGTAAAGTATGACAAAATGGTTTTGATTCCAATGCAAGATACATGGGGCCGTTATTGAATTAAGATAATTTAAAGTGGTTTTTATTGGCTGACTTTTGAATCCTAAAAAAGTTGCTGCCTTACAAATGCCGAGTAAGGAAATACCTTCTGTTGTGGCATGACAGAAAGTTGATATAAATCCATTAGAATAGTGCTGTCCATAGTAAGTACAAATCATTTGCAGACATGCAATACCACATTGCATTGAATCTTCTTGCTTGATGAATGGAAATCGGCTGGCCATAATATGAATATAATGATTTATACGCGTTATCAAATTTATGATATAATATGTAAAAAAATCATCTATAATATTGGATAGTATGGGATTCCCTAAATTACCTTCCGTTTACTGTGGAATGATTTACATTGGCATCTGCATTTACAAGTTTACTTGTTCCTCGTTTCTGCCGACCCCATTGAAGATTGTAACTGACAGATATATATGGCATACGCATATTGAGTCGCATGTGTTGCTCGTTAGTATTCCATTTGCTTAATGATTTGGAACCTTGATCATATTTTCCGAACGGCATTATTACGCCTGCTCCGAATTCCCAATCTTTCCAATTATAGGATAAATCTATTATGGAGATGTCTTCGCCCCATGAGATTTTTTCACCCCACAAGTCTCGCTGTGCCCTTTTGTACTGTACTCCTAAGGTAAAGCCCCAGTGAGAGAGCTGCGCATTTATATCTCCGCTCCAGCAATGGTTATAGAGCATGTAGCTGTTACCTTTCATGCGTTCCGCAGTATATTGCAATGTCCCGGATACAGTCATCCATGTCGGGATCACCTCAATCTGTGGAGCTATCCAAAAATTTATATTGTCCAATCCTTTACTGTTTTCGTAAGAAGTTATAAGCTTGTCGTTATTCCAATATAGGTACGGTGTGATTGCATTAGGGCTAGAAAAGGCTTTGACACCAAACGAACCTGAAACGCGAGGTAGGTTGTAACTGTATCTCAATGAAAGCATGTATGATGATGAGGTTTGCAAATCGGGATTTCCGATTCTCCATTGGAAGCCATCAAGTTGTTGCGGTGCAATATTGGTAGCGGCAAGAGAGGGAGCCGATTGCCATGATGTGAAACTGAGACGGAACTGATGATTTAGGTTAGGTGAATAAGTTAAGGTAGCTTGTGGTCGGAGATTCCAGGAATGATTGCCTTGATTGGTTTCTTTGAAAAGGAACGAGGTATATTGCACACCAAGTCCTCCTGTTAAAGAAACTTTGTTAATACGGTGAAAATATTCGGTAAAGAAATATGCCTTGTCTTGATGTTGATGGAATATTTCCCCGTCAAGATTCTTGTATGTTGAGCGATTGCGGTTTGCTGTGTAAGACGCTCCGGCGGTAAAGCGCGAGTTTCTCCATTGCTTTATATAGTTTGTCTCAACGCCATACGCCTGATTCCAATCTTTTATATAAGTATGGACATCATTTATAAGTTGCGACGAACCTGATGTTTTCTCAACATAATCAGAATATGAGTGTCCGGAATATAATGACGCGCTGAAATCTACAACCAAAGTCTGTCTGTTTGAAAAATGTTGCTCAAGATAGGCAGAAAACGAGGGTGTTGTGCCTGTATTTCCATGAGAATCCGTGAGATTAATATCGTTTTCGCCATTACTGAGGCTCAACAATCCATTATATAGCCATTTATCAGTAAAACTGCGGTTGGCCTGAAGAGCCACATAAAACACAGTTGTGTCCGGCTTAATGTAGTTATAAGACATCCACGTTGCGCCTTGACTGTTGTCAAGTTCTCCACCTAACGGTGTTTCCGTTCTTGTCAATGATTCCCCATTGGGATAAGTAAATGTTTCCTTATATTCGCGGTATGCTTTCATGTCATCGGTCAGTTTGAAATATCCACCGACACTCCATTGCGACCTACCAACATTGAACTTTGCATCCGTCCGGTAATATCCCCATTTTTCATTGATCGCCTGTTTTCCCTCCAACATTAAAGAACCGCCGAGGGTAGGATTGAGAACGATAAAGTTGAGCACATAGTTAGCTCCGTTATAACGCAGTCCTGGATTATCGATCCATTCAACACGCTTTATCGTTTCCGGCAGAAGTGCTTTAATTTGCTCGATGGTCGTAACCCTGCCGTTGATTCTTACCTGCACCGACTGTCCTGCAGCGCTTATTGAACCCAAGGCATCGTTTACTATAAGAGTAGGTATCATCAGATTGCGGAGTAATTGCATGCCATTTTTTGAGTTGTCAACCGCGCTTTTCGAAGGATGGTAAACTTCCATATCAGATTTTCGGATGACTTTTGGTGCTTGCACAACAATTTCATCCAACGATGTAGACACAATAGTGTCTGAGATCTGAGCAAATGACATCAAACCACAGATGTTGCATAATATGAAGATGTAAAGGCGGAATAATTTCATAATTAAGATTTTGTGATTTTGTTATAGTAGGCTTCAAGGCAATTATTAAGGAGGTCTGGTGCTTTTTGCATACACTGACATAGATTATATTTGCCTCCATGAAATAAATTACGTTCTCCATACCATGCACATTTCCCATTACATATAGGTAGAAAGAAACAATCTCTACATTCTTTATCATTATACCACGCACATGCGGTATGATAACGATAAAAAATTTGTGGGTTTTTAATTTTTGGATCGTTAATATACCCTACAATCTTTGTTTCATCTGATACATCATTCCAACATTTAGATATTTCCCCATATGGACCAATGATAAAAGAATTGACACACATAGCGCAGCATGTTTTAGCCTTATGGAGGGTAGGATATATACTGCCGTTCAAATCCCCATTAGAAAAAAGATTGAAAAGAAGCTCTGCTGTCTCCCATCGGCTAAAGGATGGCTCTACGAGATTTGTTTTAGAATCATTTTCATTGATGTCCCATTAAAATCGGAAAGAGTACTTTGAAATTGTTGAAATTTAGT
>ERZ778496.670-NODE-670-length-30362-cov-4.895767_pt1 | contig 30362 bp, 18 predicted proteins | sample MGYA00433099_ERZ778496 | MGnify/ENA primary metagenome ERZ778496 (study PRJEB29527, sample SAMN07138962) | mouse gut metagenome | material: feces | host: mouse | place: China:Nanjing | collected 2016-01-25 ...
ATTCTTACTTTCCTACTTCTTTTAACGTCACGATAAAAGCTAATTTACCATTGGTATATTTTGCCGTAATTTTCCCTTTAAATTGTTTAACAATATATTGAGACATCGAAAGCCCAATCCCAAAGCCAGCCTTTTTTCCTTGAGTATGCGATTCATCAACCCGGTAAAAGCGGTTAAAGAATTTTTTAACATCCAGGCTTTTACCATCCTTATAGCTGTTCGCAATCGTAATAACGATATTCTTGCTATGATTAGGTGAGGCCACTGTAAAATCAATTTCCCCCTGAGGATCACAATACTTATTCGCATTATCAAGCAAAATATTCAACAGTTCCCGCAGCATATTTTCATCAGCGTTTGCTACCAAGCCTTCATCAATCTGTACATTGAATTGTTTCTGCTCGGTTGAAATTACACTCTTGAAACTACTAGCCACATCCCCGGCAATTTGACTTACATTTACCGGCACCATCGTTAATGTCGGTTGCTCTTGCATGCGCGCAAGTGACACCAGGTTATTAATTAACTTTGTCAGGCGGGTAACCTGTTGCTTGGTACTTGCTGTCCATTCATTTTCCCCATTGAGAATCTCTTGCATTTCATTATTTGCTGAAATAACTGTCAATGGTGTTTTTAGTTCGTGACTAGCATTAGTTATAAATTCTTTTTGCCGCTGCTCTGCTTCAATAATTGGCCGAATTGCACGACGGGAATAAAGGGTTAAAACAATGGTATACAGAACTAAAACAATTACCCCTAAGATCAACCCTGTATGCATTAGTGATCGTGTCCGGGCCATGAGGAGTGACTCATCAAGAAAGACAATTACTTTCTCACCGTCTTTATTCCGAATCTTATAAGCATAATTTACCCCTTGATATAGTAACTGTCCGCTATGCACCTTTCTTCTTATAAGCCGGTCTGTCATTGCCCGGGCATCCTGTGGCGTAACGGTTGCAATATGATCGTCTTGCACTTCCGTTACTTGATTTTTATTATTGACCAGTACAGCAAAATAACGGTATTGATGAAGGCCCTCACGTGAAAATTGAGGTTGATTATTGTCGTCAGTCCGGATCCCTTTTCGGGGGATTTGACCATCGTTATTTACCAAAATCGTTAATACTCGTTCAATTTCTTGGTGCGATTGATAGTAAGTGAGGGTGCAAATACTGCCAACAATTGTCAAAATCACAAATAATAATGCAGCAGTTGAGATTGCAATAAATTTATAGCGAAAACGTTGAATCATTTCTTGACCCCCTAGCCTGCAATCATAAATGGTCCAGTTTTTTCACCACTAATTGTTACTTGAGATTGAATTGCCTGTAATTTTTGCCGTAAATAACAGATATTAATCCAGAGATCTTCTTGATCAACGGTGTCATCCTCATCCCAAACGTGACTGATAAGTTCATTTACTGATAGTTCTTTATTGGCATTCAAAATAAAATACTGAAGTAAACGATTTTCCCGATTCGTTAAACTAATCGAATTGCGACTTTCAAGCGATTGATCGTTACCATTAAGAGTCAAATCACCAAATTCAAGAACATCTACTTGGTAAGAATCATCTCGGCGTTGACGGGAGCGCAACCGAGCAAGTAGTTCTTTTAATGAAAATGGCTTAGTCAAGTAATCGTCAGCACCGGCATCAAGACCAGTTACCTTATCATCTTCTTCACCCATTGCCGTTAACATCATAATATATGTGCGATTACCAGTTGCCCTAATTTCTTTTAATGCTTCCAGTCCTGATTTAACAGGCATCATGATGTCTAAAATTATGACATCATAGGCATTTTCTTTCGCCTGCTCAACGGCTTCTTGGCCATTATTAGCAATATCAACTTGATGACCACTCGCTGTCATCGCTGAACTTAATACATGAGATAGCTGCTGTTCATCTTCTGCTACAAGGATTCGCATTTTATTCGCCTTCCTCACTAGAATTAATTAATTGCCGGATTGTTTGCATTTGAACGTCGCATGATGCTAATTGGTCAGCACAACGTTTAAGTTCGCGACCAATTCGTTCTGGATTTTTAATATTATGTTTATATTTCATTTCATGTTCAAGGCTTGCCCATGAATCCATTGCGATCGTCCGTAACTGAATTTCAACATAAAAATGTCCGGGGTTATTTCCTTCAATATCTTGATATGGAACTGTTTCATCAATAATGACGTGATAGCTCCGATACCCATTTGGCTTTGCATTTGTAATATAATCTTTTTCCTTAATAACCTCACACCAGTCGGCTTGACGTAATTGGTAAAGGCAGCGATCTATATCATCGATGAAATTACAAACAATTCTGATTCCAACTGCATCGCGACATTTTCGTAAGGCCGATTCAGTAAAGACCGGATAGCCTTTTCGTTGGCATTTTTCTGCCATACTCTCGGAAGTCTTCACCCGAGCAATTAAATGTTCATAAAGTTTTGGTTGCTTATCCTGCACTGTTTGCTGATTTAGCTCTTTGATCCGATCAGTTGTGAGGGAAAGAATATTTGACAAAATCTGCTCATATGGGCCATAAATTGACATCACAGTTTCCTCCTTTAATTTGAATATTATACAGTACTCATCACTAAAGAATACCCTGAAAATAGCATTTTTAAGATGCCTTAAATTTTACTCGGTCCGCAATCCTGCTACATAGTTATCTACTTGCTTTTTTTGTGACCTCGTTTGGTAGAATTCTTTTCTTAGTTGCGCTAAGGTTAAGTCCTTTGTTTTTAATTTTGCATTTCGCTGAGAAGTATATTTTATGATCACCGTTTGGCCTTCCGCTTTAAAGAAAATTTCCGTTCCATCTTGATCGTCAGTGGCTACTAAATAGCTATAATCATTTACTCCGGCTGGAACGGTATCAGAGGGCTTCACAATTCCATAAACGAGTTGATTTGCAGCAATATTTTGTTTCAACCACTCGGGAGATATTGCCAAACCCGCTAAAACCCCAATTTGTTGGTCGGTAAATTTTGGCCGCGGCTGTTGACTTGACTGTGTTTCATCTTGAACTGGCTGAAGGGACGGCCGATTAAAGTTAATTGCAACTACTACCCATAAGCAACTAATTAGAATGATGGTTGTTATTATAACGATTTTTCTTTTCATAATTTCACATAAAAAAGGCGCACCTAGATTATTCTAAGTACGTCTTTACGGATTGTTAAAAGAGAGAAATTGGATCTTAATTCATTTGCGCTTTAATAGCAGCTAAGGATACGTCGCCAGTCTTATCGAACTTAACATCAGCATCCTGCAAATCAGCACCAAAACCAATTGATAATTCACCAGCACGGTTAATTGATTCAATTCCGGCTTGGGCATCTTCAAGTCCTGCCACTTGGTCAGCTGGAAGATCCATTAATTTAGCTGCTTCTTGGTAAATTTCTGGATCTGGCTTACCATGGCTTAAGTTTGCTGGATTAACGATTCCTTCAAAGTAATCAGTTAATTGCAAATACTTAAGAACCTTTGGCGCATTTTTAGAAGCAGAAGCTAATACAATGTGGTAACCATTAGCTTTCAATTCATCTAAGAAGTCTTTCATTCCTGGAAGAATATCGGCAGGTGTTAGAGTTTCAACTAATTTAATATAGTTATCATTCTTTTCAGTTGCCAAAGCTTCTTTTTCTTCTTGAGTATAGTCATTTTCATGACCGCCAGCCTTCAAGATTAATTCCAAAGAATCCATCCGACTAACACCCTTTAATGCGTCAGCCAATTCTGGAGTCCATTCAGTTCCAACCTTGTCAGCTAATTGGTGCCATGCTTGACCATGAAAACGAGCAGTGTCAGCAATAACACCGTCAAGGTCAAATGCAAAACCTTTCAAATCTTCAAACTTCATCTCAAATGCCTCCAAGAATTACTTTAATTCAAGCTTCTTACCGTCAAGGTCGATGGTAATTGGGTCACCTGATACAAGATCGATCTTAGTACCATGCTTGTCAACCTTAACCTTCAAGATCCGACCACGGAACATTTGACGGAATTGGTATGAATCCCACTTCTTAGGTAAGAATGGTGCATAGTGCAATTGACCATCACGAACACGCATACCAGCAAATCCTTGAACAATATCAAGCCATGAACCAGTCATTGAAGTGATGTGAAGTCCATCAGAAGTATCGTTGTTGTAGTTATCAAGGTCAAGACGTGCTGAACGTTCATACAATTCAACGGCCTTGTCTTCGTAACCAATATCAGCAGCGATAATTGAGTAAACAGAAGCAGAAAGACTTGATTCGTGAACAGTAAATTGTTCGTAGAAGTCAAAGTTGTTCTTCTTTTCTTCCTTAGTAAAGTCATCAATGAAGTCCCAGAGACCTTGGATAACGTCACCTTGTTTTACGTATGGTGAACGTAAGATCTTATCCCATGACCAGTGTTGGTTAAGTGGTAACTGGTCACTTGGAATTTCAGAAACTGGAGTCAAGTCCTTGTCCATGAAGCCATCGTTTTCTGGGAAGATGTCCTTTTCCTTGTCGTAAGGAAGGTACATGTTGTCTACAATACCCTTCCACTTACGCTTTTCGTCTTCTGAAACATTAAGCTTCTTAGCTACCTTTTCATCTACTTGGTCTAAGATATCAAGGGTGTATTGAAGAGTCCAGCGACAAAGAAGGTTAGTGTACCAGTCGTTGTTTACGTTGTTGTCGTATTCATCAGGACCAGTTACGGCATGAAGCATGTACTTGTTCTTGTTTTGGGAGTAGTGAACACGGTCAGCCCAGAAACGAGAAATTTCAGTAAGAACTTCTGCCCCTTCGTTAAGAACGTACGACTTGTCGCCAGTGTACTTAGTGTAAAGGTAAATGGCAAAGGCAATGTCCCCGTTACGGTGAATTTCTTCAAAGGTAATTTCCCATTCGTTGTGACATTCGATACCGTTGAAGGTAACCATTGGGAATAATGCACCATCAAGTCCTTGTTCCTTAGCGTTAACAAAGGCACCATCTAATTGCTTGTAACGGTACATTAATAAGTTACGTGCAACTTCTGGGTCTGCAACCCCAAGGTAAACTGGAATACAGTAAGCTTCAGTATCCCAGTAAGTAGCACCACCGTACTTTTCACCAGTGAATCCCTTTGGACTGATGTTAAGACGGTAATCTTGACCGTAGTAAGTAGAGAAGAGTTGGAAGAGGTTGAAACGAATACCCTGTTGAGCTCCTTCGTCACCTTCAATTTCAACATCAGACTTAACCCAACGATCTGCCCATTCTTTAATATGTGGATCGAGTAAATCGTCAAAACTTTGATTATCAAGTTGGTCGCCTAATACATCCAAGTTCTTTTCAATATCTGCTTGAGAATCGTAATCACGAGAAGTCATTACGATACTACGCTTTTCAAAGTTAACTTCTTTACCAGCAGCTACAGTACCAACAAATGTGTTGTAAGCGTGCTTTTCGTCAGTACCATCATCTACGTGGTCAAGGTTAGTCTTTGAAGTAGTCTTCATTCCAACGATGAATTGTGGAGTACCAAAATCATTCTTCTTAGTCATAGAAGTTAATTCAGCATGTTCGCCATCAGCAGACTTGCCTAAAACGTTCCAGAATTGTTCATCGTAGTTAGCGTCTTCGTTATATACATCAGCATCAATCATGCTGGTAATTTCAACCTTAGCATCACTGTCGCCACGGTTCTTAATGTGGAGACGTTGACCAACTAATTCTTTTTGGGTAACACTAACAAAACGTTCAAAATTGAAGTACATTTCAGTACCACCAATTTCAACAGTAAAGCGCCGTTCTAAAACACCACGCTTCATGTCAAGATCAAGCTTAAAGTCTTTTGGTGTTTGCTTTGCTAAATCGAGTTGTTCACCATTAACCTTAATGATTAACTTCATGAAGTTGACAGCGTTGATCATCTTACCAAAGTACTTAGGATAACCATTCTTCCACCAACCAACACGAGTCTTGTCAGGGAACCAAACTCCACCGAGGTAAATACCTTCCATATGGTCACCACTGTAACCTTCTTCAAAGAATCCACGCATACCAAGATTTTCATTGGCTAAACTAGTCATTGATTCTTGTAAACGCTTGTCTTGTGGGTCCCATTTGTGAGTAGCAACATGCCAAGGGGCAATATCAAATGTACGTTTCATTGAAATCTCAATTCCTTTCATCTGAAATAAAGGTAGTCTTTAACCTGCCTTTATTATAACTTAATTAATTTATTTTATTAAATAACTCCTATTCAGCATAAGTTTCCTTGATTGTGGCAACTGAAAGAGCACCAAGAGCCATTACAATACCAGCAAGGATAAACATGTGAACTTGTGAGTGTCCAAATAATGGGAATAAAGCAAAACTCAATAATGAAGCAACAATCTGTGGTAAACAAATTGAACCGTTGAATAATCCAAGGTATGTACCCATGTGCTTACCAGTCAATGCGTTTGTAACAATTGTTAATGGGTAAGTGTTCATCGCAGCCCAAGCAATTCCGACAAGGGTGTATGAAACAATCAACGTCCATTGATCATGAACAAAGAACACTGAAATGAACCCAAGAGCACCAAGAAGTAAACTACCACTGTAACCAAGCTTGTGGTACTTGTTTGGCACCTTAGCTAAAACGTATGACCAAATAACCGCAGCGATTGATTGAACAGCCGCAAGCACACCGTACCAGTTACCAGCAGCCTGATAACCAGCAGAGGTAGCATCAACAGTATCCCAAACGTTTTTGGCAATAGCCCCAGCTGAGTATGTCCAGAGGTACTGGAATGCAAACCAGCAGAAGAATTGAACAAGGGTAACTGTCCAGAATGCCTTTGGTGCATGCTTTAAGAGTGTGAACCAATTTCCACCCTCTTTGTTATCATCTTCAGAAATACCATGGTACTTTGCGTAAGTTGCTGGGTCATATTCATGAACCCGGAAAACTGTAAATAAACTAGTAACAACTAACAAGGCTGCCCCAACGTAGAAGGCGATAATAACTGAATCTGGAACAACGCCTCGTTTTGCAGTGTTACGAACCCCAAACCAAGCAGTTAAAATGAATGGGAAAACGGCAGCTAACACAGCACCTGTGTTAGATAAGAAACTTTGAATCCCATAGGCATAACTCTTTTGGTCATCGTTAACCATATCACCAACCATCATCTTAAATGGCTGCATTGCCACATTTGATGAAAGGTCAAGTAAAGCAACAGTAATTGCACCGAACCAAAGGGCAGCAAGCGAACCATACCCGAAACCGAAACTTCCTGAATTAGGAAGCAAAATCATAACGATAACAGCTACAATCATTCCCAATAGTAAGTATGGCAACCGCCGACCACCTAATTTTGGTGCCCATGTACGGTCTGAATAATAACCAATGATTGGTTGAACAATCAAACCAGCTAATGGTGGTAAGATGAAGAACCAGCCAAGGTTGTTAGGGTCGGCCCCAATAGTTTGGAAAATCCGACTCATTTGAGAACTCTGCAGAGTAAAAGCTGTCTGAACACCAAGGAATCCAAAGTTGATCATCCAGATGGTACTCTTTGATAGAGTAGGTAATCCAGCCCCCGTGGACTTTTCTTGACTCATTGCTAACAACTCCTTAACTTATAAAATAGTTCTAAAAGACACTTATGATTGTTGTAAGCGCTTCATACATTGTTGCAATATTAATAATATCAAATTTAAAATTGTTGTGCAACCGCTTGCGCAAAATTTTAGAAAACGATTGCAGATTTTTATAATTTAAAGTTATTACTATTTAGTTTCCGCAAAGCAGGCCTGTTATAGTTAATTATTTAAAATACATTTAACTTAATAAAATAAAAAAGGCAAGTAATTGAGAAAAAATCAACCTTCCTCAATTACTTGCCTTTTACGATGAAAGTTATTCTTGGTACTAAATTTTCTTAAGCAGAACCGCTTCACCCATTCCGCCCCCGACACACAGTGAAGCAATGCCGAGTTCATGATTATCCCAATGCATTTTATTAATCATCGTGACGATAATTCGCGCGCCTGAACACCCAACTGGATGGCCTAACGCAATTGCTCCACCCCAAGGATTGACAGCACTAGGATCAAGATGAAGCAAGTCCTGACAGACAAGGGCTTGGGTCGCAAACGCTTCATTAATTTCGTAAGTATCCACGTCATCTGCCGCCATCTGCTGATTTTTTAAGAGCTTCTTGATTGCATAATATGGTCCCAGACCCATCAATGCTGGATCAAGACCAACAACTGCAGATCCTTGCCACTCAGCCAATGGAGTTAATCCTAATTGATTGACTGCACTTTCAGAAGCAAGAACCAAAGCAGCTCCCCCATCATTAATTCCCGAGGCATTTCCTGCAGTCACACTTCCGTCAGATTTAAAAGCTGGTTTTAATTTCGCTAAAGCCGCTAGGGAAGTATCTGGTCGTGGTGCTTCGTCAACCTTTACAGTTACAGTGGTTCGTTTCTGCTCAACTTCAACGGGCACAATTTCTGAATCGAAATAGCCTGCTTTTTGAGCTTTTACTGCACGTTGATGGCTCAACAAAGCAAATTCGTCTTGCTGGCGACGAGTAATCTGATACTTATCATTGATATTTTCAGCAGTAATTCCCATTGGATAACCGCCATAAACGTCATTTAAAGCATCACTTTGCATTGCATCAAGTAAGGTTCCGTTCCCAAACCGATAGCCATTCCGTGCCTTAGGAAGGACATAAGGAGCTTGAGACATACTTTCCATCCCCCCGGCAACAATTACATTAGCTTGTCCTGCGCGAATCAAACTTGCTGCCAGGTCAACACTGGACATTCCCGACGCACAGACGTCATTAATCGTTATTGCCGGAACCTGCTCACCTAAGCCAGCGGCCATCGATGCTTGGCGAGCTGGATTTTGTCCCGTTCCTGCTTGAATAACATTCCCCATTAATACTTGGTCAATATCGTTTCCACTGAGCTTTGCCTTTTCAACAGCCGCGTTAATTGCAATCGCTCCTAATTCAACTGCAGACTTTGAAGCTAACTGACCGTTAAACTTACCGATTGGTGTTCGCTGAGCAGCAACAATGTAAACCTTCTCCATTCCGATTTCCCTCCATGTAAAAATAAGAGAGGACCGTGGCAAGTAATTCCGTGGTCCTTTCTATCAACTATTTATTTTAAAATCAACGATTCGGAATTGCTCTTCTGGATTAAAAAGTAATTCAACCGCTTGTTGACCCAATTTGCGGGGTTGTAAGTCAACCTTTTCTTCTTGATTAATTAACATCCCCATCAACCGACTATTGTTAAAACAAATAGTTGGTAAATTAAATTCTTGTAGTTGCCGTATTAATCGTACCAGCAACAAGTCATCAACACAAACAATTGAATCGATTTGCGGATGTTGTTTAATAAAATCTTTAACTGCGGTCCCCGTTGGTGAATATCGCCAGCTAAGAGCAGGAAGATGATGATTTTGCATACTCTGTTCATAACCTTGATGTCTATCCTGTTCAAATGCCCAATTACTTGCAGATTGAAGAAAGACGGGGTGGCTGACCTCCTGATGATCCATCAGATAATCAGTCGCCGCTTGCCCTGCCGCTACGTTATCATTGTCGACAAAGCGATCTTGGGCTTTATCTGGATGACCGATTACCACAAAATTAAGGTTATTTTGGCGCAGGTAATTAGTAATGGGGTCATCTTTAACCGTATAAAGTACTAAAAAGTTATGCACCTTGGACTGTTCGACCATCGATTTTACGCTTTGCAAAAGGTCGGTCGTAGTTGGCGCAATTGCCACAACCATTTCATAGTGAATCGGCTTTAATGCCATGCTAATTCCCCGTAATAAGTCAATATGGAAAGGGTTGGCAGGAGCAGTATCACTGGTTACTGGAAAAATAATTCCGACCATGTTTGATTCGCCCCGTGTTAGGTTCTGTGCATTGTAATTTGGTTGATAACCCAACTCTTTAGCAATCGTCGCTATTCGTTGTCGTGTTTTTTCACTAATTCGTGGATTATGGTTTAAAGCTCGAGAAGCAGTCGAAACCGATACCCCTGCTTTCTGTGCAATATCTTTAATTGTCGCCAACTAATCACCCTCTTTTGTAAATAACACGAACTCTCCTAATTCTAACAGGTAAAGCCCCATTTGGACAACTGGAATCCCTTCCATTAGGTTCAAAGCTTCTTTGTAGAGCTCTAATTGTCCCCGGTAGCGGTCCTTTATCCGTGCCAGATCAAAGTCGCGGTAATCTTTATTAAGGTGATCGGTCTTATAGTCAACTAGAATAATTCCCTCGTCAGTTCTTAAGTAGCCATCAATGATTCCGTGAATTAAAATACGTTCATCATCACTAACATTTACCCCTTTAAATAATTCATGACCATTCATAATCATTGAGAACGGGACTTCGCGATGATAATCTGTCGGATGCTTTAAAATCTTCTGGCCAACAGCGGTCTGATAAAAGGCCACTATTCCCTCACGATTGATTCGTGCTGCCACAACCGGATTGATCAATTTTTCTCCTACTAATTTTTGAATTTCTTGGTCAACAAATTCAACGTTAATCAGGCCTTCATCAAGCGGGAGTTTTTGGAAAACAAGGTGCGTTGCTGTTCCGATTTCTGTTGCCACTGGTTCATGAGTAGTCTGTTGGATGAAAGCCGGGACATCAAAGTTATTATTTAAGTAAATTCCTTGTGTCTTTACCTTTTGTTGTTGATCATAATCCCACCGCGCCATATCACGTGTATCAGGATCTTCAAAGACCCGTTTTACATCTGTAACAGATTGGTAAGCAGTTGTTTTAGTAGCGACAAGATGGGGGTAACGATAGCGCAAAATTTGCTCAATCTTTTGTTCAGAAGCATCAGTTGCGACTATATTGTTCTTTTCCGTTACATTAGCACTAGCATTTTGCCCAATTCTTGCTAATCCATCGCTAACATCAAGCGCGGTATATGTTTTTGCAATAAAGTGAGGATCAGCCGCCAAACCAGTAACTTTGGTATCAGCGAGAGTGCTTTCTTCTAACGTGACATTTCCACGACTCAATTGTTGTGCGTTGAATTCTGGATAACGAGCCAGGGCAAGGCCGACCCAGTCCATAAATGAATTTGCAGTAATCCGTGGCTGCGGGCCAATTAGTAAATTCTTACTCTGATAAGCTTTTTGCCACCGCTGCCATGACCCAGCAAGGCTTTGTGTCCGCATTTCTTCATTAAAGGATCCCGTAATAATTAACCGCTGTTCCGCACGGGTCAGTGCAACATAGAGAACCCGAAGATCTTCTGCCCGTTCGCCGCGCTGGATCTCTTCAATCACTGCTTGCCGTTGTGGCGTATCATAAATAACTCGTTGATCATCCATGTAACGAATTCCTACCCCCGCAACGGCATCGACAACTGCATTTTCACGAGTTGCTCCTTTGTTAAAGCCATGTGTGGCATCAATTAGAAATACCACAGGGAATTGCAGACCCTTACTTCCGTGAATCGTCATAACATTAACCGTATTTGCAGTTAACTGCGTCGGTGCTACGCCTAAATCTTTATCATGTTCCTGCATCTTCTCAATAAAACGAATAAATTGATAAAGACCCTTAAAACTGCTTTGTTCATAGGAGTGCGCACGTTGATAAAGGGCATGGAGGTTTGCTTGCCGTTGGTGGCCACCTGGCATTGCCCCGACGTAATCAAGGTAACCTGTTTGGTCATAGATCTGCCAAATCAAGTCAACAAGAGTTTGCTGTTGAGCTGTTTGTCGAAAGACACGAAGCAAGCCTAAGAAGTGATCTGCTTTTTCATAGAGGGCACTTACCTGTTCAGAAGTAAGAAGCGATTGATGGCGAAGCGCCTTTCGCTGGTAATTACCCATAAATGATTGCAGGGCAGCGTAGTAATCGACAGAGCGATTCTGAAGACGGATAAAAGCTAATTCTTGGTTAGTTAACCCGACAATGGGTGACCGCAGAACTGCAGCTAATGGGATATCTTGTTGCGGATTATCAATTATCTTTAACAAGGACATCATTACTCGCACTTCAGTAGCTTGGAAATAGCTTTCAACATCATGAACCGTCAATGGAATATTAAGTTTATTAAACTCTTCCATCAAAGAATTATTGATTGCCTTTGTCCGTTCAAGCAAAACAATATCACCGTACTGAATCGGACGCATCTGCCCATCTTCGGGATGAAAAATTAACTCTTGATTTTCGACCATCTGCTTAATTCGCATCCCAATCATCCGAAATTCTCCAGCTAATTTATCATCTTCGTGTTCAATATCTTCTTTTTCTGGATCAAGGGCATTGGCGTCATACAACAACACTTCTGTTGGTTGAACCTTATTAGCTTGATTTTCTTCGTAATAAGTGGCCGCATATTTTAAATGGGCATCTTCGTCGTAATCAATTTCACCGACTTCTCTATCCATCAATTGTTCGAAAAGGATATTGGTAAAGCTCGTCACATTAGTCATCGACCGGAAATTTTCCCCTAAAACAATTGCTTCCCCGTCGTTGCCTTGACGATAGTTTTGATATTTCCCGAGAAATAATGTTGGATCAGCTTCACGGAATCGGTAAATCGATTGCTTAACATCCCCCACCATAAATAGGTTCTTGCGTTCAGGAGATGTCAATTTCATCAAAATACTTTCCTGAAGGCGGTTCGTATCCTGATATTCATCGATCATAATTTCCTGATAATGATTTTGCAGATCTTTGACAAGTGTTTGCCAGTTTGGCTGGTCGTCTGGTGGCGTTAAAATGGCGTACGCGTAGTGCTCCAAGTCACTAAATTCAAGAACATGCCGATTCAGCTTAGTTTGTTGGTAACGCCGACGGAAATTTATCGTTACCGCACTCAATTCGCGTAAAAGTTCCTGGGCATGCGTTGAAATTAATCGAAATTGGTCTTCACGGTAATTAAAAAAGCGATCGACTAACTGATCAAATTGCTTTTTTATCCCCGTTCGAGCACTTCCCAGTGATTTATATACTTCTTCAGCTAGCTCATCATCTTTCGGTTTACCGCCCATTCGTGCAAATTTAGCATTAGCAAATAAGTCCCGAATAGTATTCCAGGTAGGTGGTTGCAATAAGTCTAAAAGCTCCTGCATCATCTGCTGGTCTTTTTGCAATGAATCAACAGTTTTAGCGTCTAATTGACTTTCAGTTGCTTTACTTAACAAGGCTGTAAATTGATCACGGAAAGTCGTTAGCTCAGTTAGCAGCTCTTCTTTTGCAATTGGTTCCTGCTTTCCCAAGTAAGTACTAACCATTTGTTCCCACTGCTTCTTTAGCTGATTACGCTGCTTTTGAATGTCTTTATATACATCAATCCGTGGATCATCTGCCGCTGGTCGTCCCCGAAAACTACCAAACTTTTGCTGCGCCATCATTTGGCAAACATCACTGACGGTAATCCCACCGAGTGAAGAAAGAAGTTGATGCATCAATTCTTCATCACTTTTAATAACTTCGGCTGCTTGATTTAGACCGTTGTCACTAGCTCTTGTTACTAATTCACGATAATCTTGAATGAACTGATTGAGTTTTTCGATGACCAGGGGCTTTAACTGTTGTTGATAAAAATTAGATTCTAATAGTGAGCCAGACCCCAAATCATAATTATCTGGTAATTTTTGGAGCCACTTTTCGGGTTCAGGCTGAGCATTAGCAATTTCATATAACCGTAAAATCAAGTCGTCAAGTCCTTGGTCATCACGGTCACTAGAAAAGTTGAGAACTAGTTCGCTAAAGGAAGCTCTTCCTGGAACTTTTTCTTCAGCATTTTTATATAGTTCTTCGCTAACTTCATGCCAGACATCTTCTTGAAGTAACAATCGCTCCGTTTCATCAGTTAAGAGCCGAAATTGTGGATCAAGGTCAATCAAGTAGTAGTAGCGCTTTATTAACTTTAAACAAAAAGCATGAATTGTACTGATATCTGCAGCCGCAAGCCGGTTAATTTGATTACTCATCCGGTCACGTAAATCTTTGGGATTAGCGGAATCTTGTACTATTTTCTGCAAGGCTGTCCTGATTTTATCCCGCATATTTTTTGCTGCGGCGTCTGTAAATGTTACGAGCAGCATTCGATCAATGCTTTGCCCTTCTTTAATTAATTCAATTGTCCGATTTACTAGCACAGCCGTTTTTCCTGATCCCGCGGAAGCTGAAACTAGAATATTTTCGCCACGGTCATTAATCGCCTTGGATTGAGCAGGCGTTGGTTTAAATCCAGCCATTACTTCTTATCCTCCTCATCATCGTCTTGGACTACATTATCAAATGCTTCTTTTGCTAAATTAGGATTTAGGTCGCGGTAGTTTTGCTGGTCAAGCATATTATCAAACTGAAATACGTCTAAAAAGTCACTATAATCAAGTCCTGTGCGGCGGTTGCTTCCAGTTAATAACCGGTAAGGATTCAGTTTCAAGTCACCACTCAAAATTTGATTACCCGCATTAATTACAAGTTCCTTATTCATGTTTTGCAGCCAATCAAGTTGCTGCGGAGTAACGAGAAGCGCTTCTTTATTAGCTTTGATTTTTCCATTCTTATATTCCTTAAGTGGGTATAAGAATGCTTGTTTATCTAAGCTCTTATCTAACTCCCGCAATAATTGTGGATCATTCAAGAGGATTCCCTTGTATTGGTGCTCTTTTAATTTCAAATCATCAAGGGAACTTTTCTTTAACTCGGCAGCCTTAATTGTCGGATTATTCAAACGAAGATATAATGCCCCTGCCAGTCGTGGATTACTCGTTTCCAATTCAGTTAAGTTTGCCTGTAACCCGTTAAGGTAGGTTAAAAGTTGGAGAGAGAGTCCATAATAAGCCGAAGTGAGGTCAAAAAGATGATTACTCGACTTATAGTCAACGACCGTCAAGAAATTATCGTTTCCTTGCTTAAGATTATCGATTCGGTCAATTCGTCCCCGCAGATAAATATGATGATTATCTTTAAGCGGATAATCAAGAGAACCAAGGTTGCCCGGCTGTTGGTTACCAATTCGTCCAAACTGAACTTCGGTTTTTACTGGCTGTGAGCCGGTATATTCAGCTTGACGGCACAATGTAATTAACATTGTTTTAACAATTGCGGTTAATTGCTGATATTGGAATTGGGCTTGGGCTGAAGAATTAATGAGACGCAATAAAGTTGGCTGATTCTCTTGAGCTGTAACTAATGCATGGTCAATCAGCTGGTCACGTTGCATCTGATTATCTTTGTGGGCAAGATCTGCAAATGACAAATTATTTTCTCGAATTGTTGTAACAAAAGTCTCCATCGCTTTATGGAAAAAGGTGCCGATACGGTCATTAGATAGGGTTAACTCATCTCGTTTTTGCAACCTCAAGCCATACTTAAGAAAATATTCGTACTGATTAATATAAAAATCTTGCAACTGCGAAATCGAGGCATATAATACCCGCCCGCGCTCATCATCTGGAGCTGCCCGGAGATAAAGTGCCTGAGCCAATTTATTTCCCAGGGAATCAATCTTATTTTGATAATGGAAACCAGCAGCAACTAAAGATAGACGCTGACCTAGTAATATCCCTTCTGTTTGAACCTTAGCATCCGCTGATTGTTGCCATTGCTTAGCTAACTTAACCAACGATTCAGCAACTGTTTGCCATCCAACGGGCATAACCGGTTGACGATCAATGCCAACTCCTTGCTCATCACGAATTTGCCGGCTAACTTCGACTAACCGGTTTATTGTTGCGAGTGGGGCACTTACAAAATCAATAGCATTCTCTTGTCCGGCCTTGCTAGTAGCTAATGGATATTCACGAACAGGTTGACCAAAGTAGCGAGCCATATCATGCATATATGGCGATATACTGAGTTCCTTATCATCACTATCAGTTTGCGGTGCCGAGAAAATCAACTGTTCCTTAGCGTTCATAAAACCAGTATAGTGGACAAATGGCTCATCAATCAGTTGGTCAATTGCCGTTCCAGGAAGGTATTGGAAATCTTCATCAAGATAAGCACTCAAAATATCCTTATCTTGGTCCGTTAGCAAACTATCACTTTCTTGCATTTCTGGCATCACATCATCGGTCGATCCAATCATAAAAACTACTTTTCGATTTTCACTTTGGACAATTCCCGTTTCAGAGACTACCACTTGATCTAACGTTGCCGGAATCTGGGAATACTGGGCAGCCGCAAACCCTGCCTGGAGCAATTCACTAAAATCTGCAAGGACCTCACTAGTTCCATCTCGTAGTTCTTGTTGGCCCAAGATTTCCACATATTCTTGGAGAATTTGGCAAAAGGTAGTCCAGACTTGCTGTGGTTGGCGCGCAAGGTCTAAATCTCGGGTACTTTGGTATTGTTGCCAAGCGTATAACCGGTCTGTAACTCCCATGACAGCCAAGAACTGGTATAACGCAGTGGCAAGTTCTTGTCCTGTTTGTGCTTGTTTAAACTGGTCGAAAACTGGCAATAAGTGGTTTGCAACAAAATCTTTTACAAGGGCTAACTGGTCATTTAATTTTTTTAAACGTGACTGTTCATATTTTGGATCTGTCAGGTTCGTTCCTGGCGCCTGCCATAATTGCTTAATCTTTTCTGGATCATTAGTTGTCCAAGCATTTTTTCCTTCAATTGCCTGCTTAAGGCACCAATTCTCAGTAGCGAAAACTGCTGCTTGGAAATCACTTAGCCCCATCAGATCACCAGTGCCTGTCCGTGGAACAAGTAACCATGTCTTCAGCAATTGGATGATATCTGCTGTTCGATAGCCTCGCTGCGGTAATTCTAATAATGTTGTGAGGAGCGTTACTAGCGGATGATTATCCATCAAGTGTTCATGGTCATTAAAAACTGGAATATCATGTGCCGCAAAAACCGGTTCAATCATTGTCTGATAGCCGTCAAGGTGGCGACTAAGGATAAGGAAGTCACGATAACGATATTTACCACTAGCAACTAATTGGCGAATCTGGGTAGCTACATTATTCAATTCAGTCATCCGATTGGTGGTTGTCATAAATTGAATATTTTGGGGACAAGAAAGCTCTTCCCGCTCACCGGGGCCAATTGGTTCGCTTGCATAACGCTTAAAATACGAATCAACTTGTTGTAATTCCGCATCTACGCGAGGAGTCGTCGCAAACGCTACATTTTGCAAAACCTTCACTTCTTTTTGATGCATTTGGCCAAATTTCCATAAACGGTGAAATTGCATCGCGGAGGAATAGAATAAATTATTTTTAGGAGGAAGTTCCTGGGGATTTGGATGATTCTGGTCTGGGTATCCACGATCAAGAGTTAAAGAAATAGTTGTCGATGCAGCATTCGTAATTAATGCATCCACTACCTGTTGTTCATTTGCAGTAAACTGAGCAAAACGGTCAATAAAGAAGTGCATCTTAGCAACTTCTGGTGATTTTTGAAGGTAAGACACTAATTGCCGGTACAATTCACTATTACCAATATATCGGTCACGCAGCCGCTCTTCATAAGCATGATATATGATTTCAACATCATGCATTTTAGCTAGCCACGCCTGATTAGCTGCTGGATCATTCGCTGACTTCACCCGGGAAATAATATCGGTTAAGTCGTCAGCGGTTATGTTGGCATTTTTTAATTCTTCAAGCTGGGCTGTCATCTTTTGAATAAATCCAGCTTGTTTTACTTCACTCGCATATAAACGGAGCTCACTTGCCTGTTCTTGAACAACTTGGGAAGTGAGCATCGCCATCCCAATTTTAGAAAGGTGTTGTTTTTGAAATGCTGGAGTATCTCGTAAAAGGTACCAAGCAAGCCGGCTAAACGAAAGTACCTGTATGCGTGAAGAGGCGAATCTGTCATTTCCGCTAAGTCCTTGACGATCACGAAGACCAGCAAGGACATTAATTTCAGTTTCAAACTTAATATGGTTAGGCACCAAATAATAAAAGCTCTCATCAGCAGATGCATTCTTTATCTGGTCAACTAATTGATCAATCAACACTTGCTGATGATCCATCGCTGCTGTTCCTAAAACAAATCCCAGGGTTCCCATAATCTTTAATCCTTTCTATCGCCTAAATTACTCCTCTAATTTTATCATAAAACGAACATATATTCTTTAGCTAAAAAACGAGTAGGCATGTATTTCATTCCTACTCGTTCTATCATTATAAAATTGGGGACAGCAGACGTGACACTGTTTGCTTAAACTTCAACCAGCGTGGTTGCGCTGCAAACATTGCTGGTGTAATCACCCGACAATTACGAATATCATTAACAAAAATTCGCTCAAGATCGTCTACCGTATTTTGATTGTAAATAAAGGCATTAATTTCGAAGTTTAATTTAAAACTCCGAAAGTCAAGGTTAGCAGATCCAACAGAAGCCATCCGACCATCAATCATCATTGTTTTGGCATGAAGGAAACCCTTTTGATAGTAATAAATTGTTACACCATGATTAGCAAGCTCACGAGCATAATATTGTGTTGCCCGATATACAAAGGCATGGTCAGGCATTGAGGGAATCATTATCCGTACATCGATTCCTGAATGAGCCGCTACTTTTAACGCATCCAAAATACTATCGTCGGGGATCAGGTAGGGAGTTTGAATCCAAATATGATCTTGCGCTGCATTAATTAGACGTAAATATCCCATTTTAATTTTTTCCAATGGCGCTTCCGGACCGCTAGAGACAGTCTGCAATGCAACATCTCCATGAACTCTAATTGGTTGGAAGTAAGGATGATAATGCACAATCTTATCTTTATCCTTTTTCATTGATGCATTCCAGTCGCCGATAAACCGTCGCTGAAGGCCATAAACGCCACCGCCGACAATTCGAAGGTGGGTATCACGCCATGGACCAAATTTAGGAACGCGTCCTAGATATTGGTCCCCAACATTAAAACCACCAACATACCCAATCTCACCATCAAGAACAACAATTTTCCGGTGGTCTCGGTAGTTTATCCGAAAATCAAAGAAATTACTTCGGGACATCAGGAACGGGGCTGCATAACCACCGACTTCCCGTAAATGATCATAGAAGCTTGGCCAGACTCCCATCGATCCCCATGAATCGTAAAGAACTCGCACTTCTATTCCCTCAGCCGCCTTTTGTTCAAGCAGAGTTCGTAATTCATTACCAATTTGATCATTATAGATTGTATAAAACTCAATATGGATACTCTTTTTCGCTGCTGCAATATCATCAAACATTTGCTTAAAAAGCGCATTACCATTTGTGAAAATATCAACAGTATTGTGCCGCGTCAAAAACGAATCATCAATACTTTGAAAAAGCATGATGGTCCGTCGATAAATCTGGACGGTTTGATCTTTGGGCTTCGGCATATTGATGAATTGCTGCTTTTGCTTTTCTAGTGCTTGTTTTAATTTTAGCTGCGTTTGTGATTTTATTCGGGCTAATTGTTTATGTGGTAATTTTCGTCCAAAGAATGCATATAAAATAAAGCCAAAACCAGGAATCAGCGTTAGCACCAATAACCATGCCCAAGTTGCAGCAATATCCCGCTTTTCACGGAAAACAGTATAAATGGCCGCAATTTCATTGACGAGAATAACCAGTAGCAAACACCACCAAATAATTGTCCATGTTAATGCCATCGCTTATCCTCCATTCATTTCATTGCTTTTCATTCTAACGCAAACCACTTCTTTCTGAAATATAATCTCGCTTATTTTCTCCGCTGAATAAGGTAAATGTCGTACAATAGAAATATTATTAATCAGGGGAGGATAATAATGGCAGAAATATATTTACGACGCGCCCAGCTTCAAGATTTACCGGCGATTATGAAAATAATTGATGATGCAAAAGAGCTTCTAAAGAAAAATGGCAGTCCGCAATGGCAAAACGGTTATCCAAATCAGGAAACCCTTACTCAAGATATTGCGATGCAAACAAACTGGGTATTAATTAATGATAATAAAGTAGCGGCAACTGCGACTCTTCAACTTACGCCAGAACCCACCTACCGCAACATTACCCAGGGACAGTGGCAACAACCAGATGAGCCTTATGCTACCATCCACCGGGTCGCTATCAGCAGTAATTATCGGGGCCAAGGACTTAGTAAATTGCTATTTTCTAACTTGCTAACTGTTGGCCAAATGCAAGGAATTAAGAATTTTCGGGTTGATACTCACCGCAGCAATAAAGCGATGCAGCATATTGCCGAAAATTTTAACTTTAAGAAGCGAGGAATCATTAAAGTTAATGACCAAAATGATCCCGAGCGATTAGCCTATGAACTAAACTTAGGAAGCCATCATAAGCTTACTCGAATCAATAATAATTTTATGCAACCATTGATTGATAAGCTATAGATACAAAAGAAAATAACAGTTTAAAATAACAAAGAGGTTGGGATATTCCCAGCCTCTTTGTTGTATTTATTAATCGTTTCGGATTAGTTGTGGCGCTTCTTTGAACTGTAAGTGATACCAAGTGTACCAAGTAATGCAGTGGCAGCTAAAGCAACAATTGACATAGAAGATTGATCAACCTTTTGTGATGATTCACTCTTCTTAGCAGGAGTTTGCTTCTTAGCAACAGTGTCAGCTTTTACAACTGACTTCTCACTGTTGTCTGCTTTAGTGGCTTTGTTATCAGCAGTAGAAGCAACCGATGTTTGTGTACCATTATTTGTAGTAGCAGCAACTGCAGCGGTTTGTGTTACAACTGGAGCTGAACTTTCATTACTCTTAACAGTGTTTTCAGCAGCATGATTTACTGTAGTAACAACTGGTGCAACTGCAATAGGTGTTTGTGTAGCTGTCTTTACAATTGATGGTGCTGAAACAGTTTGAACACGTCCAGTAGTTTCAGCTTGTAGAAGGTTTGAAGCTGTTGGGAAGGCAACAGTATCAACATTACCGTCATTAGCTGCTTCCACTGCTGAAGGAAGAACAACAGTATTATTTGCTAACCGAACTTCATTAGCTCTCTTAGCATCTTCACGTTGTTGAATAGCTGCTAATTGAACGTTGAATTGTTCAGCAAGTTTGTTATAAGCAGCCTTGTTTTCAGCCTTTAATTCAGCAAGAATAGCATCACCATGGGCAATAACTGCTTGGTGTTGATCTTGCAATTGCTTGATTTGTGGGTCAATGCTTGGAACAAGTTCATTAATCTTAGCATCAAGCTTTGCATTTTCAGTTTTCTTGATATTAGCGATCTTAGCGTCACGATCAGCAGCAAGCTTTTGTGCAGCTACTTGATCAGCCTTTACTAAGTTTTGGTAGGCACTGTCTAATTGAGCCTTGTAAGCTTGAAGATCAACAGCTCCAGTAGCCTTAAGAGCAGCATCACGAACACTAGCTGCCTTAGTAACTGCAGCATCATAGTTAGCTTTTACTTGAGCCTTTGCATCATTATATTGTTGTTCAAGCTTATTTAAGTTAGCTTGGTGGGAACTAGCTAATGCATCAAGAGATTGTTGTGCTTGTGCCTTAACATCAGCTAATTTTTGTTGTTCACTAGCAGTAGCTTTTTGCACATCAGTAGCAGTTGGCGTAACCATCTTTGTGCCTGGTACCTTATTAACGTGATATTGAGCAGTCTTAATAGTATTTAATTGTGCATCAACACTTGAAGTTCCCCATACATTACGATTTTGAACTTCTTTAGTTAAGTTAGCATCATGGTTAATGTTAAATCCAATGTGATCAAATGTTACAGCGTATGATGGGTTCTTGCGATCAGAAACACCTGAACCATTCTTAGCAGTCATTTCATCAGTTAGCTTTTGGAAGCCAATTCCCACAGTGCGAACACCAGCACGAAGAAGATTAACTGCATGTCCACCGATGTGTGTTGGGTTTACCAATTCCCCATAGTACATACCCTGCATTGAGTTGTAGAGATTAATAGCGTAATTTAGAAGAGTTGGCGTTCCAGCTTGCATAGTAGTTAAGTTTTCATTAACGTCAGTGTAAACTGTCTTACCATTAAATTCACTTGTTAAACTCTTTTGCAAGTTTTGGGTGGCATTATTAATAATGCTACTATAAGTTGCTTCGGTAGGCATTCCACTGTCTTTAACAGTATGGCTATTATTATCAACATTGTACTTTGTCCGGTTAGCAACAACTTGATTTGCAATGTTATCAGTAAAGTCAGTACTTACTAAATCAACTGGAGCAACGTTTACAAAACCATCATTCTTATTAACCACATTGTAAAATTCACGGTAGTTTTTGAAAACATTGTTACGGAAACCATTTTCCCATGAAAGAGCTAATGCCCGTAATACTTGAACTTGGTCAGCCGTTAAACCATCAGCAGAAACTTTTTCTGAATGGTCATTTTTAGCATCATAGCTTAATAGACCTGGTTGGAAGTCTAATGGCATTTCTGAAATATCATGTGGAGTTGATTCAGCAGCCTTGTTTGTGATTACAGCACTATCAGGGTATTCACCATAATAAGTATTAGCAAATTCAGGATAAGTATAATCAGATACAGGAATAGCACCATTATAACCACGAACTTCTAGATGAATTCCATATTTTGTTACATAAGCAGGAACTTTAACATCTGTTTGTGGTTTAGCAACTCGACCAGTAACGGCAACATCATTAGTAGTTGCGACTTCATATGGCTTGTTAGCATTAGCAGTTACGGATGCAAGAGATGCTTCAGCATTTTTAATATTTTCTGCATTAGTTGCTTTTTGAGCAGATAGCTTACCTTGGTAAGTATCATTTTCCTTAGCAACAGCTGAGTTGTAATTATTAGCAGCAGCCTGTGCTTGGCTTGTCTGCGTATTAGCTGCATCACTTAAAGCTTGTTGATATTGTGCATTGATATCAGCAACAGCTTGTTGATTTTCAGCAGCTTGACTAACAGCTTGTGCGTACTGTTGATCATTTGCTGCACGTTGAGTGGCTTCGTTTTGTTGTTGTGCGTTAATTTGTTGTTGGTATTCAGCATTAGCAGCTGAAGTTTGTGCTTCAATAGAAGCAGCAGTAGAAACTTGTGCTTGTGCAATAGCACCGGCTTGTTCTTGTTCTAGAGCAGCATGACTAGCTTTTAATTGATCAATTTGTGCGTTGGTTTGTGCAAGATCCGCAGCATTTGATTGCTCGTTGGCCGTAGCTTGTTGAGCTTCTTTACTATCATTAGCTGATTGCAATTGTGCAAGTTGCTGATCAGCAGTTGCTCGAACTTGGTCGTAAGTAACTTGGCCATTACTTACTTGTGCATTGTTTTGACTATTATCAGCGTGTACATCTGTCGTTGAAGTGGTGGTAACGACACCTGCTGTCAAGATTGCCCCCGCAATCAAAGCAGTTGAACGCCAATTATTTGTATTCGAATTTCTCATTTTAATAAACCCCCGTTTATGAAAAAATATTCAAAAGAAAATAAATTATTCATGCAAGGTTTATTGCTTAATGACTTAACAGTTCCTACTATATCAAGGTTTTTAGGGATTACAAGCGACTTGAAATTCCAAACGGTTATTTTCACATTTTAACTATTCACCCGTTAAGTAGCTCTGCTTATCAACGAAACAACTGTTCATTAATCACTCGAATAGAATTATATATCGAGAAGAAACCCTTATTTATCAACGATAATGAACTAATCACACAATCAGTCAACCAACAATTTTATCAAAGCCTTTTTTAGTTATTTAAATACCCCGTTTAGTTCCAAAAAAACTTAAAAAATTTTAAAACCGTTCCTGTGATAATTATAGATCATTAAATCGCCTTTTATTTATCACCCCAAACATCTAAATATCTTCAATTTCCGCCTTACACTTTGATACAAATGTTGCAACAAAAGACATTCGTAAGAAGATGCAACAACTATTTTTGAGCTTTTTGCGTCCTTTTCGTCCCATTATTTAACAAGTGGTAATTTATCAAACCTTTGATATAACAACACTTAAAACACTTACATTTAACAAGAGCATCCTTTAATCGACTCCATTTTTCATATGTTTAGATAATATGATAAGTCAACTTTATCATTAACCCTTTTTTTACCCTATTTTAGGAGTTTTTTTGCCTATTTTTACTTTAAATCCTCCACCTACTTTTACGAGCATTTTATGCATATTACTATTTACAATTCCTACCCTTTACTCCAAACTAGGGAGTAAAAACTATTTAAGGAGCTGACTCTAAGTGAGAATCACTACTGCTCACCTTTATAAGATAAATCTGCCACTCCAGACTCCATTTATAACGAGTTTCGGCCAAATGATAACTAAAGATTTCACCTTATTAGTATTAAATGATGAAGATGGTTATTCTGGATACGGAGAATGTTCCGCATTTAGTTTCCCTTTTTATACGGAAGAATTCAGAGATAGTGCTTATCTTTTACTCAAAAACACTCTTATTCCAATGATCCTTAATCAGGAACTCACTTCTCCTGCCGAATTGAAGGATCTCTTTACGAGTATTAGGAGAAATAATATGGCAAAAGCAGCAATCGATACTGCTATGTGGGACTTATACGCCAAAAGAAACCATCAATCACTCGCAAAATCAATTGGTGGGAATAAAAAAGAGATACTGGCAGGCATTAGTATCGGAATCCAACCTTCTCCCGAGCTTTTAGTTACTAAAGTACGTCAGGCAGTGAAAGCTGGTTATCAGCGTGTAAAAGTCAAAATTAAACCTGGTGCCGATTACCAATATCTGAAATCAGTCCGTAATGAGTTTCCTCATCTAATGCTAATGGCTGATGCTAATTCAGCTTATCGTTTAAGAGATATTGACTGCTTAAAACGTCTCGATGAACTTAACCTCTTAATGATTGAACAACCTCTCGAAGCAGATGATCTTCTTCACCATGCACAACTCCAACAACAGCTAATTACTCCTATTTGTTTGGATGAGAGCATCAATAGTCTTGCTGATGCACAGGCGATGGAGCAGTTAGGAAGTGGTCGAATAATAAATATCAAAATTAGTAAGGTTGGTGGGCTAACTATTGCTAAAAAAATTCAATCATTCGCGCAAGCTCATCAAATAGCCTGCTGGTGCGGAGGAATGCTCGGATCAGGAGTCGCGCGTGCAGTTGATATTGCGGCAGCTACACTTCCAGGTTATACCCTGCCAAATGATATTTCTGCCTCACAGCGTTACTTCGCTCACGACATTATTAATCCTGAAATTAAATTAAACGATGGCAAAATCAATGTGTCAACTATCCCTGGTATTGGCTATGAATTAAACTGGAGCGCTATTCATCGTTACTCTATAGAAGAAACAAGTTTTTAAATGTAAAAAACGCACGAACTAACCCCGTTGAGTTAATCCATGCGTTTTTTATTAATTTAATGAAGGAAAATTACTTTTCGTCTTTCTTATCTTCGTCAGACTTCTTGTCTTCTTCCTTCTTATCGTCTTTTTCTTCATCCTTCTTTTCAGATGGTGAAGTATATTCTTTACTATCGTCTTTTGCGGCGTCCTTAGCATCAACGATTACGAGTTGACCATCCTTCATTTCAGCAACAAGGTTCTTTGCGTCAAGGTGGTCAAGGTAGTAATCAGTTACCTTATCACGGATTTCACGTTCGATAACCCGACGAAGAGGACGAGCACCCATGGCTTCATCGTAACCTTCATCAATAAGGTATTGCTTTGCAGTATCAGTAACCTTAACATCCATGCCCTTCTTAGCCAATGTCCGGTTAACTTCAGCAAGCATTAAGTCAACGATTTGCTTCAAGTCTTCCTTAGTCAAGCTGTGGAATTCAACAATAGCGTTGAACCGGTTCAAGAATTCAGGACGGAAGTAAGTAGTCAACTTCTTAATTAAGTCTTCTTCATCTTCGTTCCGGCCCATCTTAACTGGAGCATCGTTGGAGTAGCCGGCATTTGATGTAGCAATGATAACAGTATTCTTAAAGTCAATAGTGTTACCTTGTCCATCAGTTAGCCGACCGTCATCAAGTACTTGAAGCAAGAGGGTGATAACTTGTGGATTAGCCTTTTCAATTTCATCAAGAAGAATAATTGAATAAGGGTGACGACGAACCTTTTCAGTCAAGGTATTACCGTTGTCTTCATAACCAACATAACCAGCAGTAGCACCGATCATCTTAGATACGGCTGTCCGGTCAGAGTATTCAGACATATCTAACCGAATAATGTCATCCTTGCTACCAAACATATCAAGGGCTAGTTGCTTAGCAAGTTCAGTCTTACCAACACCAGTAGGTCCAACGAAGAGGAAACTACCAATTGGTGAATCGCCTTCGTCAAATCCAGCACGATTACGACGAATAGCACGAGCAACTGCTTCAACAGCTTTGTCTTGGCCAATAACCTTGCCTTCAAGCCGCTTGTCCATGTCCTTTAAGCGTTCAACGTCACTAGCACCAATCTTGGAAACTGGAATACCAGTCATTTGTTCTACAGCCTTAGCAACGTCTTCTGGAGTAGCAGTAACCTTTTCAGATTCAGAGTTTTCACTCAATTGCTTCTTCAAGTCAGCAATCTTTTCCTTGGCATCTTGGGCAGCCTTGTAATCTTCTTTCTTAGCAGCTGCTTTTTGCTTCTTTTCTTCTGCTTCGATATCTTTTTCAATTGCCTTAGCATCACGTGCTGGGTGCTTTGCTGCTAAGTGAGCAGCGGTCATATCGATTAAGTCGATAGCCTTGTCAGGTAATGCGCGTTGTGGCATGTATTGAACAGAGTAATCAACAGCAGCTTGGAGAACGTCATCTGGTAACTTTACATTGTGGTGACGTTCGTACAAGTCACGGATACCTTTAAGGATGGCAACTGTATCAGCCTTGCTTGGAGCATTAACAGTAACAGAATTGAACCGCCGTGCTAATGCAGCATCTTTCATAATAGTGTTCCGGTATTCATCTTGAGTAGTTGCACCGATAACCGTTAGTTCACCACGGGATAATGCTGGCTTAATAATGTCAGACATACCCTTGGAACCACTAGAATCACCAGTTGAACCGGCACCGATAATTTGGTGAATTTCATCGAAGAAGAGGATGATATTTCCAGCCTTCTTGACTTCATCAACCAACTTTTGCATGTTTTCTTCAAAGCTACCACGGTATTGAGTACCTGCTTCAAGGCCAGAAATATCGATACTGATAATTTCCTTGTCCTTGATAGCAGCTGGTACATCGCCAGAAACAATTGCTTGTGCTAACCCTTCAACAACAGCAGTCTTACCAACACCAGCGTCCCCAACTAATACAGGGTTGTTCTTTGTCCGCCGGCTTAAAATTTCAGCTGTTTCTTGGATTTCCTTGTTCCGACCAATAACAGGGTCAAGTTCATGTTCACGAGCTTCTTGAGTTAAGTTTCGACCTAACTTGTGTAAGATACTGTCCTTACCTGCGTTAGGTTGAGGGCCAGGTTGCCCACCTTGTTGAGGATTTGCACCGCCTGGCAATTGACCAGTTCTACGATATTCAGCAAATTCTTCTGGTGTTACTTCACGACCATTGATTAGGTAACGCCGATTATCAGAATTGAAACCATTCATGCCACCCATTAATTGATTAAAGATGTCATTCATGTCATTGTCAAATGGATTCATTGGGTTTTGAGCCATATGCAATCCCTCCTCAATTAAATATAATATTTTGTTTTCTAAGTTTCGTAGTCTAAGTATTCTAGAAGTCAAAAGTTAACGCATTTAACTTCCTGTGGCTACAGCAAAGCCACAATCTCATTCGAGGTAATGCTCTTCTAGTTCTTTAAGGACCTCCCACATGCTCTTGTCCTGAGCGCGAGCCAAAGCATCAAGATCACGCAGGTTAAGCGAGGTCGAACTAGACTGTGGTTTGTTAAACGATTTGTGTAAAGTCGTGTAGCCGTAACCGGAACGCTTGGAAACTTGATAAATGGTCAAGTGGTTAACTTCCAAATAATGTTTGATGTCGATCCGCATTGCTACCCACTACCTTTACGATTAATATTATATCACATTTGTGGAGTAAGACAACAAAAAAGACACGAAAAAAATAAAAAAATTGTAGAATATAAATTTAATATTAAATTAAAGGCGAACTAATAATCACAAACATTTTTGCACTTTATTATATTTACATTTGTCATCAATAAATAATTTTGTAATTAATAATTTTTCTCAATCAACTCTTGACAAAAATTAAAAAACAATTAGAATTATTAATAATCAGTTAATCAAAAGGAGGACACAATAATGAGCACTGCGACAATTCACTTGAATCAAGCGTATGTCTTCTGGTTTAGCGCGATTACCGTCCGCTAACCAGCAGTGATTTTATCATTGTGATGTTCCCGGATGACCCCCAAACATCCGAGAGCCTCTTTTATACTCATTCCAATCTGATCAAGAAGCCCTGGATGTTTTTCCTATAGCATTCAGGGCTTCTTTTTTCTAAATCTACATATTTATATTGGAGGAATTTATCATGCCAACTACTAAAAAAGAATTTCTCAATCGTCTTAACAATAATTTCGCTAAACTCACTCCTGGCGGGATCCGCGAATTTGACTACCAAGTCAGCGCAATTCCTGGCATCATTAAACTAACATTAGGTGAACCAGACTTTAATGTGCCAGTCGCAATGAAGCAGGCCGCAATCGATAGCATTAATGCCAATGATTCACACTATGCTCCGGGAAATGGGACCTTAGCACTACGCCAAGCCATCGCTCATTTCATGCAAGATCGTTACCAGCTGGACTACAATCCGGAAAACGAAATCGCTGTTACAGTTGGCGCAACAGAAGGAATTTTCGCTTCTCTTTCTACTATTATTAATCCTGGCGACGAAATTATCATTCCAACCCCAACTTTCCCCTTCTACATGGCTGTCACAAAGATTCTTGGTGGGATTCCGATTGAAGTTGATACAAGCAGCGATGATTTTGTTCTCACACCCGCAAAACTCCAAAGCGTCCTAGAAGAACATCCTAATGCAAAAGGACTAGTTCTTAACTACCCATCCAACCCAACTGGTGTTACTTACACCCAAGATCAAATTAAAGCACTAGCCAATACGATTAAATCAACTAACCTGATTGTAATTGCAGATGAAATTTACTCGGAACTTGTTTACGGAGCTACTCATACTTCAATCGCTAATTACATCCCCGAACAAACGCTAATTTTAAATGGTGCCTCAAAATCACATGCAATGACTGGTTACCGGATTGGTTTTATCGCTGGGCCGCAAGAATTGATGAAATCAGTCAGTGTCATTCACGCAATGTTAGTAACTGCTGCTTCTAATCCAGCAATGGCCGCTGCAGTAGCCGCATTTGGTACTGACGAAGGAAAAACAGCTACTCAAGAAATGAAAGATGCCTATGAGCAACGACGAGACTTTGTTGTTAATAGCCTCCAAAAATTAGGGTTCGAGCTGATTAATCCTCAAGGAGCCTTCTACGTTTTTGCCAAGATTCCTGAACAATATGGTAATGATGACCTTAAATTTGCGACAGATCTTGCCAATGAAGGAAAAGTTGCTGTGATTCCTGGTTCCTTCTTTGGAGCTGGCGGCCAAGGATATGTTCGAATTAGTTACGCCACCAGTATGGAAAATCTAACCGGAGCTCTTGATAACATTGCATCCTTCATTAATAAGGAGAATTAACATGACAAAAATCTTGATGACTAGTGTGCGGGACGATGAACAAACCGCCATTAACGAATACGCAAAAGAACACAATATCGAAATCATCACAACGCCGAAATTGATTGACGATGCTGTTGAATTAACGGCCGATGTTGATGGACTCGTGATTCAGCAACGTAGTAAAGTTCCAGCCGATATTTATGAAAAGCTTCATACCAATGGGCTCAAACAGATTGCAACGCGGACAGCTGGTTTTGACATGGTCGACATCAAAAAGGCTAACGAAAATGGCTTAGTCGTGACCAATGTACCAGCATATTCACCGCGGAGTGTCGCCGAGTTTGCATTAATGCAGATTTTCCGGTTACTTCGGAAAACTTACCGCTTTGACCACCAAGTCGCCGAAAATGATTTCCGCTGGTTTAGCGATGAACAATCGACTGAAATTCATACTGCCACGATTGGGATTATTGGTGTTGGACGCATTGGCGGAACCCTGGCAAAACTTCTTCATGCATTAGGGGCTACCGTTCTAGGATATGATACGAATCAGCGCACTGACCTCGATGGAATTGTCCAGTTCGTTTCTAAAGAAGAATTACTAAAGCAAGCCGATGTTGTTAGTCTCCATGTCGATTTAAACCCAACTTCTAAAGGGTTGTTGACTGCTAACGACTTTGCAATGATGAAACCAACTGCCGGCTTGGTCAATGCTAGCCGTGGTCCAGTCGTTAATACAGCTGATTTAGTTGCAGCCCTAAAAAAGGGAACAATTGCGGCAGCCGCTCTTGACACTTTTGAAGGTGAAG
>ERZ778496.674-NODE-674-length-30219-cov-15.812028_pt1 | contig 30219 bp, 24 predicted proteins | sample MGYA00433099_ERZ778496 | MGnify/ENA primary metagenome ERZ778496 (study PRJEB29527, sample SAMN07138962) | mouse gut metagenome | material: feces | host: mouse | place: China:Nanjing | collected 2016-01-25 ...
CATAGTCCACGCGCGCCGGCATGACGTTTGATACCTCCTACTATTCATTGTCATCGCCTCTGCCTATATTGTAAAAGGACTATCCTTAGTTGTCAAGATACGCAAAACGGCCGGCACCATTACAGTACCGGCCATTCCGCTATCATATCTGATTTTCATTTCTATAGCTGTATTATACCTCTGAGTATATAGATATGCAATAGAGAGGTTTAGACAGTTTTCGACAGTTTATGTTATTTGATGTTTCCAGCAAAGAGCATCAAATCAAAAAGGCTGACAGAATGTATCCGCCAGCCTTTGAGCTATATTGTATCATCTCGATTTCGTGTTGCATTTCGTGTTGCATAGTCGTGCATCATGGTACATTACCGTGCACGCACGTGCGCACTAAATGGCAAAAAAATATGATAAACCTATTAAAACATGCCGAAAAGTGCACAGTAATGCGTACGTGTGTACGACGATGCACGTATAGTCACGGGTTCGAATCCCGTATGCTCCATGCCTGATTTGGAACCCGCTGTTTAGCGGGCTTTTTTTAATGTCAATTAAAAACCAAAAGTCGATTATCTGCATAAACACTGGATTTATTAATACTTATAAACGGATTGCTTGTGTGTTTTACTATTCATTTACCACATATGATTGAGCTTTGATATGACTTAATTTTAATAACTATGATAGGCACTTTTATTGAAGTGCCGTTTCTTTGTAACAGAAAAGCAGTCATATCAACTGCTCTATAAACCTATATTTACCAAGTATATTGCTTTATTGCTCGTATTGTATTAAAATCCCTGCACAAATTATTGCTGATTTATTAAACAATGAAACAAATCCACCTGCCATTGAAGATATTGCAATTACTCTTTCTTTTCTTCCTTGCCATAAACTGGAAGTCGCCGTTCTTAAAAAAATTAGTGCATAAGTATTAAACCAATTGTTTGTTATAGCACCTCAATAACCTCAAAGCGTTCAAATGTGATAGGGGTTTGAGTGGTAAATGTATAACCACGTTTCGCTGAGTCACGTGTCCAATAGCGTATATTACCTGATTTCCATTGTTCAAAGTTTTCGTCCTCCCCCTCAAGTTTTACCATGTCCCAAGTTAAGTCGCAAAATTTGACAGTTTTAAGATACACTGTCTTTATCACGCAGGCTGGATTGCCATGTCCATCCAATACGAGGGATAAATCACCAACGCTGGGTGTCTGCTCATCCTCCAATAGAATTGAGACAGTTGCCGTTTTCTTTCCTGTAAGCACCAAATTCAAAAGCTCATCTGCCATTTCAGGACTATCACCAAAAGCAAAACACTCATAATATTTTTTATTCTCATTTTCTATAGAATTCATTTTTTATCATATCCTTTCAAATTCCAATTTGTTTCTCTAAAGTATAAGCATATCATTATCGTCAAATTCATCGCGAGGCCCCCAAGCAACTTCCCGGTAATATCCATCCAAGTCACTAAAATAAGCATGATATCCACCCCAAAATACATCTTGCGGTTCTTTCACAAACGTTGCACCTACATTACGTGCAAGCTCTATAATTTCTCTTACCTCTGCTTTTGATTTCGCATTATAGGCAAGTGTTATATCTTTTGCTAAAACTCTAAAGGATAAAGTTCTAATTTTGTTCCTGAAGCATCAAAGAAAATCACATCTGGATTATCTTCTTTTTCTTCTGTCTTAAATCCTAATCCATCACGATAAAAGCGAATAGCTTTTGCATATCTCTTGCACCTAAACAAACAATATTCATTCTATTCATAAAGTTTCTCTTATTCTGATTTTATAAATCAATTATACTATTTTCTAACACTACTAGCAACGCTAAAAAAGGAAATCTATTCCACTCTGTCTAAATCGTCAAATCCCTCAATCGTAGGGACTGATATGATTTATCGTTTGTTCAAAAATGAAAATAGTTTCCGGCCGCAACCCCCTTGAACAGATGTCTTTTACCGAAACACAGTGAATTCTTCCGACTTTCTTTAGAAAACTTTTAAAAATCCGCCGACCATTTCTTTAAGTCTTCCGTTTAAGATAAATATAACCTAAGACAAGGAGAAAACAAAGGGGGACTTTTGATGAAGATATTAATTACTACAGACTGGTACAAACCTATTGTCAACGGAGTAGTCACCTCTGTTCTCAATCTGAAGAGAGAATTAGAAGAGCGCGGACACGAGGTGAGAGTTCTGACACTCTCCGAGACCGGAGCTTCTTATAAAGATAATGAAGTATATTATGTGAAATCCATAGATCTGGGAAGCATATATCCCAACGCCAGAGCGGTTCTTCCGTACAGCAATCCTTATATCAGTGAGCTGATCGACTGGGAGCCGGATGTGGTTCATTCCCAGTGTGAATTTATGACATTCCAGTATGCCTCCAAGATCAGCAGAAAATGCGGATGCCCGCTTCTTCACACCTACCACACCATTTATGCGGACTATATGCATTATCTTCCGGGTGTTCTGGGCAGATATACAGCGGGGCGGAAGGCAGGCAAAAAAGCGGCAGCTGAATTTTCCAGAACCATTCTGAACCGGACGGACCGTGTGATCGCTCCAACCGGGAAAGTGAAGGATATCCTCTCCATTTATCAGGTAAAGCCGGCCATTGATGTGATCCCAAGCGGCATAGACTTAAGAAAATTCAGCGAGACACTGAGCCCCCGGGAAAAGGATGCAAGAAAAAAGGCTTTGGGTATTCCGAAACAGAACAAGGTTCTTGTCAGTGTGGGAAGGCTGGCAAAAGAGAAAAATCTGGAAGAGATCCTGGAATACTTTGCAAGACTATTAGCGGAAGGCAGAGAAAACCTTACACTTCTGATCACAGGGGACGGGCCTGACAGAGAGAATCTGGAACATCAGTCAAAGCAGCTGGGCATAGAAGCGTATGTTTGTTTTACCGGGATGGTTGCTCCGGAGGAAGTGTGGGCTTACTATCAGTTGGGAGACATCTTTGTATGTGCCTCCAAAAGTGAGACACAGGGGATTACTTATATTGAGGCTCTTGCAAGCGGTGTCCCCGCACTGTGCAGAAAAGATGAATGTCTGGACAGAGTAATAGCGGACGGATGCAATGGCTTTCAGTATGAGGCGTATGAGTATTTCCGCATGCATCTTTTATATCTTCTGGAAAATGAAGAGAGAAGACAGGAGATGGCAAAAATGGCAAAAGAGATGGCGGAAGAATTTTCAACCTGGAACTTTTGTACCATGGTAGAACGTGCTTACAGGGCTGCCTGCGAGGAAAAAGAGCAGATTCCTGTTTTTCACAGAGATACGGAACATGCTGCCTGGGGACGGACAATGATGAAACGTATGATGAGGAGGGTTTCCTGATATGATGAAAATAAATATGATGTCAAAAGCAGATATGGTAAAAGGGCAGGGTGTTCTTTCCGCCCATGATGAGCAGGTGGCGCTGGCGGCACAGGTTTTAAAAGGAAAGTTTGAAGTGCTGCACAACGCAAAGGAGTCCTGTGAGATCACACACTATCATTCTATCAACCCGGAATTTTATCTGGGCATAGGGCGCAGAAAACGGCAGGGAAAAACGGTGGGTTATGTACATTTTCTTCCTGAGACCGTGGAGAACAGCATCCATCTCCCCCAATTTATGAAAAAGATTTTCTACCGCTATATGCTTTCTTTCTACAAAAGAATGGATAAGCTGGTGACTGTCAATCCCTATTTTATTGAACGTCTGGAGCATTACGGAATACCGAGAGAGCGGGTGACGTATATTCCCAATGTGGTGTCAGAGGAGGATTTTTATCCCCTTCCCCGTGAGGAGAGAGCCCGTATACGCAGAGAATACCGTATCAGCAAAGATGCGTTTACCGTGTTGTGCGTGGGGCAGCTCCAAAAGCGGAAAGGTGTGGTTGACTTTGTGGAGGCAGCTAAAAAAATGCCGGACTGCATGTTTGTCTGGGCAGGGGGATTTTCCTTTGGCCGGATTTCCGACGGGTATGAGGAGATTAGGAAAATGATGAAGCATCTTCCGCCGAATGTGCGTTTTTTGGGTATTGTGGACAGGGAGAAAATGAACGAAATCTACAATATGGCAGATGTGATGTTCCTGCCGTCCTTCGAGGAGCTCTTTCCCATGACCATACTGGAATCCATGAATTGTGCAATCCCGGTTCTGGTGCGGAATCTTCCGATCTATGATCCGATACTGTTTGATTACGCACTCAGAGGGGACGGTATGGAAGCTTTTGTGAGCACGTTAAAACAGCTCAGGGAGGACCCGGATTTTTATCAGAGAAGTGCCCATGCCTCCTTTGCGGGACATGAATTCTACAGCAGGGAGCATGTTGGGCAGATGTGGAAAGAATACTATGAAAAAACGGCAGCGGAGGTAAAGCGTCCTGTCCCTGTGCGGCAGAGAGGAGGAAAAGTATGGAGACAAAAAGAACAGCAGTTCTCATGAACCTCTGTACCGCCGCAGGACTGATCGGAATGGGATTTTTCATTTTCTATGGGGTGCAGAACCGGATTTTTGTATCAAAAGATGCGTTGGAACTTTTTCTTCATGACTGCGGTATGTGGGCTCCGGTCCTGTTTGTTCTGATCCAGATCATCCAGGTAGTGATCCCCATCCTGCCAGGCGCCATAGGATGTCTTGGCGGGGTGCTGATATTTGGCCCTGTATGGGGATTTGTATATAATTACATCGGCATCAGCATTGGCTCTGTATTGGCTTTCCTGCTCTCCAGACAGTACGGCAGGCCTTTCGTACGGAATATGATTGGTGAGAAGAATTATGACAAATACATCGGATGGCTGAGTAAGGGGAATGGGTTTGACAAGGCGTTTGCAGTGGCAATCTTTCTTCCCGTGGCCCCTGACGACCTGTTGTGTTATATTGCAGGACTGACCAGAATGACGTTAAAGAAATTTACAGCCATTATCATTCTGGGGAAGCCCGGGTCAATTCTCTTATACAGCCTGGGCCTTACAGGTATCATGGAAGTCTTAAAAATGATTTTCTGATAAGAATAACGTCCCTTTTGCGGAGCATAAAGCTGCGGCAAAAGGGGCGTTTTTCCCTGTATAATAGGTAGAGTCAGAGCAGCTACAAAGATACAGTATGCATGATAGGGTGTCATTTATTGTGGTAAAATTACAAATAAAAAGAAAAATTGAGGAATGAATATTGTATAAATCCAATGATTCATGTATAATGAAATAGATAATTCTAAGCAATATTAACAATCTGTATCATACTGTGCGGACGGAAAAGGAAATTATGTGGATTCTCAAATTTAAACAGGTACACTGTAAAAATTGTTATAAGTGTGTACGCCATTGTCCGGTGAAGGCGATCGGGATCAGGGACCATGCTCAGACACGGTACTGGTTCTCTCAGACGGCCTGGGCAGCGGGATGAAAGCCAATATTATGGCAACACTCACAGCAAAAATGCTCTGCACTATGATGATCAAGAAACTGCCTCTTGACGATGACGTGGAGGCTATTGCCAAAACTCTTCCCGTGTGTCATGTGAGGAATATGGCGTACTCTATCACCGCCCTGAAGATCAGCGGCAGAGAGGCATACCTGGCCCAGAATGACAACCCGGGTCCCCTCCTTTTAAGAGATGGAAAGTCTGTGGCATATCCGGAAACCGCGCATAATATGGGGGAAAAAGAAATCCGGGAGGCAGAGCTTACCCTGGAAAAAGACGATGTGCTCATTCTCATGTCAGACGGCGTCACCAATGCCGGAATGGGAAAGACAACAGATGGAGGGTGGGGGCGGGATAACGTAGTCCGTTTTTGTGAACAAAAATATAAAAAAGATATGTCAGCCCAAGAGCTGGCATCCCATATCGCCAGTGCCTGTGTAGACCTGAATTCAGATGAGACAGATGATGATATCACAGTTCTGGTGATTAAATTATGTGAGCGGGCAGTTACCAATAAAAGATGAAGCTTTTTTAAAATTATTTTTTGGATCACCCGGAAAGCACATTGTGTGCGGAGGGACCACAGCGGCATTTGTGGCAGATTATCTGGGTGAGAGTTTAACAGCGCTTGAAGACACCAGATGCGATGATATTCCGGCCATGTCCGCCCTAAAAGGCGTGGATCTGGTGACAGAGGGACTTCTGACCATCCGGCGTTTGAATATATATGCCAGGCAAACACGGAACTTCACATAGACGCAGGAGAAAAGCTGCGGCTGACCTATCACCTGAAGGATTGTCTGGAAAAAGCAGGCAGACATGTGAAGATGAAGATTTGGTAACGGCTCCGTTCCTTGAAAGGATGGGACCGGGCCGAAATATTCGGTAGTCATTTGGCACTTTGGAAGGCGGACATTCAGCATTTGAATAAAAATGTGGGGGTCTTTCTTCCAGGGTGTCAGAGGTAATATATTATATATAGGAGGGTAATATATGTTAGACCAATCTTACTACGAAAAGGCAGATGAAATCATTGGGCGGTACGGAAAGAAACCGTCATCCCTGATTCCGATCATGCAGGACATTCAGGGTGAATACCGCTATCTGCCGGGGGAACTGCTCACTTACACTGCACAGCAGATCGGAGTGACAGAAGCAAAAGCTTACAGTGTTGCGACTTTTTATGAAAACTTCTCTTTTGAGCCAAAGGGAAAATATGTCATCAAGGTCTGCGATGGTACGGCATGTCATGTGAGAAAATCCATGCCTATTCTGGAAGCACTCTACAAAGAACTGGGACTGAGCAAAAAGAAACACACCACAGAGGATATGATATTTACAGTAGAAACCGTATCCTGTCTGGGAGCATGTGGACTGGCTCCCACCCTTATGGTCAATGAGGAAGTGCATCCCAAGATGTCACCGGAAAAAGTAGTTGCGTTAGTGCAGGAATTGAGAGGTGAAGGCGCATGATGATTTCAAACAAAGCAGAACTTGACAAGTGCAGGGAAGCGGCAGAGCAGGAGCTTCAGTCTTATGGATGCAGGATCCTTGTCTGTTCCGGTACAGGATGTATTGCTACGGGTTCCGAGAAAATCTATCGGAAGATGATGGAGATTGTTGGTAATACTCCCAATGTCACCATTGAATTTGCACCCCATGATGAAAAAGAGCATGTGGGCGTCAAGAGGACAGGATGCCAGGGATTCTGTGAATTTGGTCCCCTGGTGCGTATCCAGAAGGGTGACAAAGTGGTGCAGTACATAAAGGTTCAGCCGGATGACTGCCAGGAGATTTTTGACCATACAGTTATGAGCGACGGCCTTGTGGACAGACTGCTCTACAAGAAAGCGGATAAGACCTATGTACAGCCTGATGAGATTCCGTTTATTGCCAAACAGACACGTGTTGTTTTGGAAAACTGCGGCAGATTTGATGCGGAGTCTATGGATGAATATATTGCGGCGGGCGGGTTTAAAGCTCTGGAAAAAGTGCTGTTTGACATGAAACCTGAGGAGGTTGTGGAGGAAGTAGATCTGTCCGGCCTGCGCGGAAGAGGCGGCGGCGGATTCCCCACCGGAAGGAAATGGAAACAGGTTGCTGCTCAGGAAGAAAAAGAGCGCTATGTAGTCTGCAACGGTGACGAGGGTGACCCGGGCGCATTCATGGACGGTTCCGTTATGGAAGGTGATCCTTTTAAGCTTATTGAAGGTATGATGATCGCCGGATATGCAGTAGGTTCCGCTGAGGGATATATTTATGTGCGTGCTGAGTACCCCAACTCTGTGGCAAGACTGAAACATGCCATTGCAGTGATGGAGGAGAGAAATCTTCTGGGGGACAACATTCTGGGAACAGATTTTGCTTTCCATATGCATATTAACCGGGGCGCCGGTGCCTTTGTCTGCGGCGAGGGTTCGGCTCTGACTGCTTCCATAGAAGGCAACAGAGGATTCCCGCGTACCAAACCGCCAAGAACGGTTGACCATGGTCTGTGGGCAAAACCAACGGTTCTGAATAATGTGGAGACCTATGCCAATGTTCCTAAGATCATCTTAAAGGGTCATGAGTGGTTCCGTACTATCGGAACGGAGGGAAGCCCGGGAACCAAGACCTTCTCCCTTACGGGTTCCATTGAGAATACCGGCCTGATCGAAGTTCCCATGGGAACCACCCTGCGGGAGATCGTTTATGAGATCGGCGGAGGGCTTCAGGAAGGCTCTGAATTCAAAGCAGTTCAGATTGGCGGACCATCCGGCGGATGTCTGACCACGCAGCATTTGGATGAGCCTCTTGATTTTGACTCCGTTAAGAAATTTGGCGCCATTGTTGGTTCCGGCGGACTTGTTGTTATGAACACCGACACCTGTATGGTGGAAGTGGCAAGATTTTTCATGAGCTTTACCCAGAGGGAATCCTGTGGAAAATGTGTTCCCTGCCGTATCGGTACCAAGAGAATGCTGGAGATTCTTGAAAAGATCGTAGCAGGAAAAGGCGAGCCGGAAGACCTTGACAAGCTGGAAGAAATTGCAAAGAGTGTAAAAGACTTGTCTCTGTGCGGTCTTGGCAAGAGTGCACCCCTTCCTGTACTGAGTACGATCCGTATGTTCCGCGATGAATATATGGAGCATATTGTGGATAAGAAATGTGCTTCCCATACCTGTACAGCGCTTCGGAACTACTATATCGATCCGGAAAAATGTAAGGGATGTACCAAGTGTGCAAGAAATTGCCCGGTTGGCGCCATCACTGGCGAGAAGAAAGAACCGCATACCATCGATACCGCAAAATGTATCAAATGCGGAGCATGTATAGAGAACTGCAGTTTCGATGCAATTGAGGTAAGATAGGAGGAGAGAGAATGATTCATGTTACGATAGACGGAATTCCTGTAGAAGTCGAGAAGGGTACTACCATCTTACAGGCTGCAGAGAAAGCCGGTGTGAAAATCCCTACATTATGTTATATCAAAGACCTGCTTCCTGACGGTTCCTGCCGTATGTGTATGGTGGAGATCGAGAACAGAGGAAGAAAGAAAATGGATACCGCATGTTCCTGCCACGTAAGTGAGGGCGATGTGATCGAAACCATGAGTGAGAAAGTGGTGGAGTCCAGAAGGACGATCCTGAACCTGCTTTTGTCCAATCACAAGACAGACTGCTTCTCCTGTGCTCAGAACGGCAGATGTAAGCTGCAGGATTACTGTGTGGAATACGGCGTAGAGAAAACCACCTTTGCGGGAGAGATGACAGAGTTCCCGGTGGATGACTCCAATCCGTTCTTTACTTATGATCCCAATCTGTGTATCCTCTGCCACAGATGTGTGAATACCTGTAATAAAGTGGTAGGACGCGGAGCCATTGACACCATGGAACGAGGATTTGAGTCCTCAGTGGGAACACCGTTCGGTGTGCCGATCAGAAAAAGTACCTGCGAGTCCTGCGGAAACTGTGTGGAGGCATGTCCTACCGGAGCACTTTCCTCCAAGAGAAGAAAATCCTTCCGTCCGTGGCAGATTGACAAGAAGGTCCTTACCACCTGCCCGCACTGCGGTACCGGATGCCAGTTCTATCTGGTGGTAAAAGACAACAAGGTAGTGGACGTGGAACCAGCCAACGGACCGTCCAATAAAAATCTGCTCTGCGTAAAAGGACGCAGCGGTTCCTTTGACTTTGTACATTCTGCTGACCGAGTGAAATATCCGCTCATCAAGAACAAAGAGACCGGAGAATTTGAGCGGGCAAGCTGGGACGAGGCACTGGATCTGGTGGCTTCCAAATTCATGGAGATCAAGAGACAGTATGGCTCAGAATCCCTGGCAGGCTTTGCATGTTCCCGTTCCCCTAACGAGGATATCTACATGGTCCAGAAGATGGTGAGAACCTGCTTTGGAACCAATAATACAGATAACTGTGCACGTGTATGCCATTCTGCATCTGTTGCAGGCCTTGCTATGACACTGGGTTCAGGCGCTATGACTAACCCGGTTGCGGATATCACCCAGAAACCGGATCTGATCATGATGGTAGGCTCCAACCCGGAGGAAGCACATCCGGTTATTGGTATGCAGATTCGTCAGGCTGTGCAGAGGGGCTGTAAATTGATCGTGGTTGACCCCCGTGACATTGACCTGTCCAAGAAAGCAGACATCCATCTGAAATTAAGACCAGGTACCAATGTTGCATTTGCCAACGGTATTATGCATGTGATCATCGAGGAAGGCCTTCAGGATATGAAGTTCATCGAAGAGAGAACAGAAGGCTATGAGAAGATCAAAGAAATTGTAAAAGATTATACCCCGGAAAGAGTTGGGGAAATCTGCCATATAGACCCTGATGATCTGAGAAGAGCTGCCATCATGTACGCGAAAGCGGACAAAGCTCCGATCATCTACTGTCTGGGTGTTACGGAGCACTCCACCGGTACGGAGGGCGTTATGTCCATGTCCAACATGGCTCTGCTGGCAGGCAAGCTTGGACGTGAGGGATGCGGCGTCAACCCGATCCGCGGACAGAACAATGTACAGGGAGCCTGCGACATGGGAGCAGGCCCGAAAGATTATCCGGGATATCAGAAAGTGGAAAATCCGGAAGTACGGGAGAAATTCGAGAAGGCATGGGGTGTGAAGCTGAATCCAAACAATGGCCTTCACTCCACAGAAGTATTCCCGGCTGCTATTGAAGGAAAAGTGAAAGGCCTGTACATTTACGGTGAAGATCCCATTGTCACAGACCCGGATACCCACCACATTATCAAAGCGCTGGAAAACCTTGATTTCTTTGTGATCCAGGAGCTGTTCATGACAGAGACCGCGCAGTATGCGGACGTTATCCTTCCCGGTGTCAGCTATGCAGAGAAAGAGGGTACCTTTACCAATACAGAGCGCCGTGTGCAGAGAGTGCGCCCGGCAGTGAAGCTGGATGGTGAAATGAGACTGGATACAGATATCATCATTGACCTGATGAACCGTATGGGCTATGAGCAGCCGCATCTGACCTCCGCTGAGATCATGGATGAGATCGCATCCGTGACTCCAAGCTACGGTGGAATCAGTCATGCAAGGCTGGATGCAGGTGAGAGTCTGCAGTGGCCGTGTCCGACCAAGGACCATCCCGGAACCCCGATCCTGCATGTGGGCAAATTCTCAAGAGGACTTGCCATGTTTTATCCTGCAGAGTATGTTCCGTCCGCAGAGCTTCCGGATGAGGAATATCCGATCATCATGATGACAGGCCGTATGCTGTATCACTATACCACAAGAGCCATGACCGGAAGAACACCGGGCCTGATGGAAATCCAGGGCACCTCTTATATTGAGATGAACTACAAAGATGCGGATGCACTGGGAATCAGAAATGGTGACAAGGTAAAAGTATCTTCCAGGCGTGGTCAGATTGAATCCACTGCCAGAGTCGGACGCAAGGTTTCTCAGGGTGAGTCCTGGATGCCGTTCCACTTCCCGGATGGAAATGCAAACTGGCTGACCAATGCGGCACTGGACAAATATGCGAGAATACCGGAATACAAGGTATGCGCGATCAAAATTGAAAAGGCATAAGTAACGATCCGGTTGACGGAATCGTTACAGGCTTAACGGAGACAACAGATATGGCACAGAACTATCCAAAGAGAATTGAAATGCAGGAAGGCATAGACCTGCTCCTCTCTCATACAGAGAGGATGGGACGGGAAAAGGTGGCAGTCAATGAGGCCTACGGCAGGATTTTAGCCTGCCGGATACGGGCAAAAGAAAATATCCCTCCCTTTGACCGCTCTCCCTATGACGGCTATGCCATCCGCTCTGCGGATGTTGCAGGTGCAGGACATGACACGCCGGTGACTCTGAGAATTATCGAGGAGGTACCGGCGGGGCATGCCCCCGAAAAAGTGTTAGGGCCTATGGAGGCAGTAAAAATACTGACCGGAGCGCCTATCCCTCAGGGAGCCGATGCTGTGGAAAAATATGAAGACACTTCCTTTACTGAAAAGGAAGTGTGTTTCTTTTCCCCCATTGCTTCAGGGAGCAACATCGTAAAAGCAGGGGAAGATGTAAAAAAAGGCGAGATTGTCATGGAGGAAGGCGAGTATCTAAGCCCGGCATCTGTGGGACTTCTTGCAGGACTTGGGTATGGAGAGGCGGAAGTCTTCAAAAAACCTACAGTCCGGATCATCAGTACCGGGGACGAGCTTCTGCAGGTATCGGAGGAGCTGAAACCAGGTAAAATAAGAAACAGCAGTGCCTATATGCTGCAGGGATTTCTGCGGCAGTGGGGAATTACAGCGGATATTTACGGAATTGTCAGGGACGACCAGGCAGCGATCGAGGAGGCACTGACAACATGTCTTCAGGATGCGGACTGTGTTATCACAACCGGAGGTGCATCTGTGGGAGACTATGATCTGGCCCTTGCCTCCATGGAGGGGATAGGAGCAGAGGTGCTTTTCTGGCAGGTGAAGATGAAACCGGGAATGGCAACTTTGGCGTCTGTGAAGGACGGAAAACTACTTTTAGGGCTTTCCGGCAACCCTTCCGCGGCGGCGGCGGCGCTGTTTTTGCTGGGGCTTCCCGCATTCCGCAAAATGTGCGGCAAAAAGGAATACAAAGTGCCCTGCATTCCCGTATGTCTTCCGGATGGGTTTCCGAAGAAGAGTCCCGGAGGAAGGATCATTCCGGGTATTCTGGAATTTGATCGGGGCAGGGTATGTTTAAACACCAGGAAGAATCAGGCAAACGGTATGGTCAGTCCATGGGGCGGCTGTAATCTGATCGGTATGATCCCCAAAGGTTCCGGCGTGCTTTTGCCGGGGACGACCATTGATGCGCTGTATCTGGGAGAGAACTAGATGAGAGCAGGTTTAAACGGATGTTCCGGCAGTGTGAAAAGGGCGTTTGCAGCAGCAGCTATGGTGTCAGCTTAGGATATGAGCGAGGTTTAGGTGTATGATAAAGACAGCAGCAGGGATTCTGGTTGGAGGAAAGAGCAGCAGAATGGGAAGAAATAAGGCGTCCCTTACATGGAACGGGAACACATTTCTGCACACTCTTATAGATGTCTGCCGGGATTTCCCCGAAATCTATGTTTCGGTGGATGATAGGAGTAAATATCAGGATTTATCCTGCACGGTTGTGGAGGATGAGGAGAGAGAATACGGCCCCTTAGAGGGGATTTACCAGATATTAAAGCAAATGGATGCACCGTATGCTGTGATGCTTGCCACTGACATGCCCATGATAAGCCCGGAATTTCTGCAGGCGCTGGTGTCACGTCTTACCGGTGAGGAAGACTGCCTGGTGCTCAGAAAAGAAGGAAGGCCTCAGCCTCTGTGCAGTGTGTACGCGAAACGGGTTCTTCCCACGGTGGAAAAAATGCGCAGAAACCGGGAACACAAGCCCGGACTTCTGTTCCAACGGGTGAATACCAGGTATGTGGATTTGGAAGAATTGGGATTTGGAGAGGCAGTCATTGCCAATGTGAACACACCTGAAGAATATGAACAGCTCTGTTTTCGTTATGGCAGACGACTTCAGGAATTTGCCCCTTTTGTCAGGAAAAAATTAAGCCATGGAAAAGTACTGGTATGTTATCTGGACGGAGTGGGGTACCGGATGTATAAAAGTGCAGTGGACAAAGGCAGTGTGCCCTTTATGAGCCGCAGTTTTTCCGTGATTCCGGTGAGGACCGTGGAGCCGCCGGTGACCAATCCTGCCATGGCAACCATGATAACAGGGGAACTGCCTGTTGTGCACGGCGTATATTCCAGAAAAGACAGGGAACTGCGGGTTCCCACTTTGTTTTCAAAAAGGAGCAGGGAGGATACTGCCTTTTTGGAGGGAGATACCAGAATTTTAAAGACAGAACTGCCGCCAAGACTCCATGTGGCGGCAAAAGGAAAAGGATGCGATCATTGGATTTACCAGGCTGCATGCAGAGCAGCCAAAGAAGGAAAATCGTTTATTTTTGCCCATTTCCATGAGATTGATGACGCGGCCCATGCGTTTGGTCCGTACAGTTCTGCGTGTATGGAAAAACTGGAAGAGGCGGACAGATATATAGAGGGACTTTCTAAAATTTTTTCCGGAGAGATCCTGCTGATCAGCGACCATGGAATGCATGAGACCCGGGACGGAGGCAATCACGGGGAAAGCGTCCTCCCGTGTGCCGTGAAAGATAAGCATGAGAGATCATCCTGTCTGTATGCCATGGAGGACATGCTTGCAATCTGGGGTGAGCGGATATGAAAGTAAACAGTGATTTGTTTGAGGGCATTTTTCCTGTGAGGCTGGAGGGGAAGAATGCAGATGGAGAGGAATATTCATACCGGGCTTTTTCGGTGAGAGAGGTGCTGGACAGCTTGTCTGGAGATATGCTTGTGGAATTCATAAGCCGGGACGGCGGAGGTGCTGCCGTATCCGGTGAAGAGATCCTTACAGGGCAGGTGTACCTGGCTGAGGATGGGGATGCGTACCGTCTGATCCTTCCAAAAGACAGGCACCGAAGACGCTGGTGTAAACATATAATAGAAATAATACAAGAGGAGGGTGACAGTTGAAAATCTGTACAATTGTTGGTGTGAGAAAATCCGGTAAGACCACAACAGTCACCGGACTTATAAAAGAACTGAAAAAGCGGGGATACCGGGTGGGAACCGTAAAAAGTGTGTTCTGCCCCGAATTTTCCCTGGACATATCTGACAGTAATACATGGAGACACAGGGAGGCGGGCGCTGACCTGGTCTGCGTGAAAGGAAAAAAGGAGACAGACATTCTCCTTCCGGCGGACAGCAGCGGGGATTTCTATGAAAAGCTGCCTGTGGATTTTCTACTACTGGAGGGCGAGTATGAACTCTGCGTGCCCAGGATTATCTGCGCACACAAGGATGCGGAGGTTCAGGAGCGTCTGACAGAGGAGACGATTGCCGCAGCAGGCAGGCTGGCAGTAGAAAAGAAGACATACGGCGGTCTCAGGGTCTATCATTCTGTGGAGGAAATCCATGAGCTGGCAGATTTACTGGAAACACTTCCGGAGGCAGGATTTCCACTGAGAAAGCGTCCCATGTTCCAAAAGGCTGCAGCTTTTTGTCAGTGCGGCTGTCACAAGGCTGAGAAAAAGCTGGCCCATAAGAAAAAACTCACGGCTCATCCGGCCGGGACGGATAGAAAGCATATTTTCCTGACAGGGGAAAAAGGAGTTGGCAAGAGTACACTTTTGAACCGCATAGTGGAAAAACTGGGAATTGTGCCTGTGGGATACCAAACACTGCCTTATGAAATCGGCGGTGTCCAGAAGGGATTTTATCTGCACAGTCTTATGCCTATGGGAGAATATGAGAATGACAGCCCAATTCTTATACGCACCGGTAAAGGCAGGAAGACAGCCATCCCGGAAACCTTTGAGACACTGGGCACTGCGGTGATGGGAAAGGTGAAGGACATGCCGGAGAAAACAGTGCTGATAGATGAACTGGGGAAAGCGGAGGCGGATGCGCCTGGGTTCCAGGAAGCATTGTTTTCCTGTCTGGATACCCAGAGTCTTGTCCTGGGTGTCCTGCAGAAAAAGACAGGCGCTTTTACGCAGGCAGTGGCAGAGAGGCAGGATGTGGAGGTCTATGAAGTTACAGAAAAGAACAGAGAACTGCTGTTGGACCAAATCTGTAAAAAAATTAAGGGATTCCTTTAAAAATGCTTGACTAGAATTGTCAAATTAGGTATTCTTATACACGTGATACTGATTGATAAAGTATTATAAAAAATAAAGGGGCAAAACTGTCGTAAGGCGGTGACGCAAAGCCACGGGTCCCAAGGGAGGGACAGCCGGGCTGCAGACATGGATGGACAGGTGTATTCTGACCGTCTGTTGTCTTTATGAAAAAACGATATCCCTGGATATCGTTTTTTGGCCCTGAAAAGGGAAGGAGAATAAAAATTGAAAATGAAAAAGTTATGTGCCTGGCTGCTTGTATCAGGTATGCTTTTGCAGACACCCGGAACCACCGTATTTGCCGCTGGGCCGGGGCAGAGCGGGAGATTTTTAGACGCTGGCGGACAGGCCCGGAGGGAAGAGGCAGGCATCAGCCTGCTGACGGAGAAGCAGGAAAAACAGGCGGAGGTACCGAAGAATGGTGAGATGCCGGGAGAGCAGACAGAAGCGCCGATAACAGGTGAGGGATCAGGAGCGCCGACGGCAGGTGAGACGCCGGGAGGCCAGACGGGAGCGCCGGCCACAGGTGAGACGCCGGGAGGCCAGACGGGAGCGCCGGCCACAGGTGAGACGCCGGGAGACCAGACGGAAGCGCCGGCCACAGGTGAGACGTCAGGAGACCAGGCAGAAGCACCGGCCACAGGTGAGACGTCAGGAGACCAGGCAGAAGCACCGAAGAAAGAAGAGACACCGGGCAGCCAGGAGGAGTCAGGGAAACAGTCCGGTGCGCAGGAGGAGCAGAATGGGGAAACAGCACCCGGAGCGGAAGCAGGGAATGGGACGCTGCAAGGCCAGCTCCATCTGAGTCTGATCTACACGCTTCCTTACAGTGACCTGGAGACTTTGAACAGTGGATTGCAGGCGGTTCTTACAAGGGAAGGCCAGCAGTTTGACGCGGCTTTTTCCATGCAGGAGGGGGAGAGCGTTTCTAAAAAGGCGGAGGCTTCTTTTGTGGATCTGGAACCCGGAGAATATCATCTTCATATAAGCGGAGGCAGTTTTGCCGCATATGACCAGGACGTGGTAATACAGGCCATGGATCAAAAGATGCAGTTTCTGGATGTCTATACAGGAATGGATTTATCTGACATGGAGAAACATCCCGGTGTGGTAGGATACGGAGATGTGGATCATGACGGCGTCATAGATGAAAACGATAAGACCCAGTTAATTCAGGCCATACATCAGGAAAATACGGAATCCGCATATGACTTAAATCAGGACCAGAAAGTGGATTTAGTGGATTTACAATGGTTTTCTTACAGCTATGGCTATGAGAAAACAGAAGCTTATGTGACAAGAAGCTATCTTCTGGATGAAATAGCGGCTAACGTAGGCGCTTCCACCCAGGTGGCAGAGGGAAGTGTTGATAGCATTTTAGGTGATGGCGGAAGTGTTTCCCTGAAGCCTGCAAACGATGAAGAAATTTCAGCGGAAAATCCTGTGGAATTACAGCTTGATCTGGAAAAACGTTCTGATATACTGGCAGGCGCTCTGGTGCTGACTCCGCCAAGAGATTCCGCCAATATCATCCAGGCAGGAACAGTGACGGTGGAGTATGAAGACGAGAACGGGCAGCCTCAAACCATTGAAGTTCCCATAAGCAGCGCAGCTATGTTTGCCCTCACGGCGGCACAGGCAGTCATGGAACCGGACGGCACCATTATCGTCAATCTGGGAAAACAGGTTGCTGTTAAAAAGGTAGTCATCAAGGTGACAGATACCGGAGGGAGCAAGCTGGCGGATATCTCCAAAGTTGAATTCCTCAACGGAATGGAGGACAGGATTCCTGCTCCGGTCATGAATATTCCTGACCAGGTAAAAGCAGAGCCGGGGGATAAGAAATTCACTGTGACCTGGAACGCACAGACCAATGTGGCGGGATATGAAGTTATGGTGAAAAAGGACGGGAAAAGCAAGGTCTACCCCACAGCAGAGAACAGTATCCTTATCACAAGCTTTGGCACAGAAAAAATGAAAAACAATGAGGAATACACCGTTCAGGTCCGCTCCGTGAACGGGGACTGGAGCAGTGCGTATTCAGAAGCAGTGACTGTGATCCCGAAACCTTCAAAAGCTCCTGACGCGCCGGAAAATGTGAATATTGCCGGAGGCTACAGAAAGCTGGATATCACCTGGAAGCAGATGGAAGATACAGATTCCTACACACTCTACTACAGGGAAAAAGGGACAGAAGCGTTTGAAAAGAAAGAAGAGATCAAGCAGAATAAATATCAGCTTACTGATTTAAAAGACAGCACCACATATGAGATTTGTCTTACGGGAACAAATGAAATGGGAACCAGCGGCAAGTCAAAGATCTATGCAGGTGAGACAACGGATATTAATCCTGCGGTTACCTCCAATTACAAACTGATCAATACGCCTTTGGAGGGCGGGGGACTCACCGCGCATATTACATCCATTGACTATCCTTCGGCAAAGCCTGAGACAGATGCAGCGGTTGCAGATAATGATTACACCACTTCCTGGAGTCTGAACTCCTGGGATGCGGGCGGTTTTAATGCAGGAAAGCCGTCCCCCATCATTACCTTTGACCAGAGCTATGAGATGGACAGGCTGGTGGTAGTGCCGGATGAAAAACAGCAGTATGCCTATGGCTATGCGAAGACAAAATATTGGGATGAAAACGGCACTGAGAAAATGATCGACGGCCATTTCACCCAGAAAAAGAGCGTGAACGGAAAAGTATATTATGAATTTAATTATTCCCAGCCATTTAAGGCAAAACGAATCCAGATAAACTTTGCCATGGCATGGGCGCCCTCAGACGGAAGGGTTTCCATAGCGGAGATGAAGTTCTACTATTATGACAGTCTGGAAAAAGAGGTGGACGGTTTGTTTGCGGACACCATGCACGTGGAACTCCGGGAGGATGTAACGGCCGCTGTCATTGAGGAATTGGAAAAAAGAGCGGACACGCCGGATGAAGTAACGGGTGATCATCATCCGAAACGAGAGCTTCTGCTTTCTGATCTGGCCTATGCAAAAGAACTTCTCAACGACAAAAATGCCGGAAGGGTTATGAAAGTAGATACCTCCGTGACCAAGAAAAAAGACGGCGCTCTGGGATTTTCCGGCGGTCTGAATGCATGGCAGCCTCTTGGCATCAGCGCCCATGCAGGGGAAGAACTGGCAGTGTATGTGGGAAGAGATGACGCGGATCTGGGTGCCAATACAAACCTGAACCTGGTTGCCACACAGTACCATGCGGAGTCAGGAAACTGGAGCAAGGTGGTCGTGCAGAATCTAAAGAACGGCAAAAATGAAGTGACGATCCCTCAGATAGGAAGCTTAAACACAGAACACGGCGGCAGTCTCTATGTGGAATTTACAGGAAATAATGACGCGCTGAATATGAGCGTGCGTGTAAGCGGAGGACAGGAGATACCCAAGCTTGACCTGTCAGGCGCAGCAGATGAGACGGAGGCCAAGGACGCTGTAAGGGCTTATGTGGAAAAACTCAATACATATGTTCCTGAGATCGCAGAGCTGCACAAGAAACTGCACGAAGGCAAGAAAGAGAGCGGCTGTGACTACAGCTATGACAAACAGAACTGTATTCTGGGGGCAACGGACATTGTGCTGAACCAGATGATGTATTCCGTTTCAGCGGAACAGATACTGAACGGTATTAACAGCAGACTGAAAAGCCAGGGAAAAGACATCACCCCGGATAATCAGACAGAAGTATTATACGAATCCTGCCAGGCCATGGAACAGATGGTGACACTGTTTTATCAGCATAAAGGCCTGGGAGATTATCATGGCGACAAGACACTGACCGCACAGTATGGCAGCAAAAACAGCCTGCCGTCCAGCCGTCTGAATATACGATATATGAGAATGTTTTCCGGTGCCTTTATGTATGCCGGCGGACTTCATATCGGGATCGAGTGGGGCAGTATTGCCGGGCTTGCGCGCAGCGTGCCGGTGCAGAGTGACAACGGCAGGTATGTGAGCGGACAGTTGTTTGGATGGGGAATCGCCCATGAAATAGGCCATATTATCAATCAGCCTTCTTATGCAATTGCTGAGATAACCAATAACTATTATTCCATTCTGGCGCAGGCAAAGGAAACAAATGATTCTGTGCGGTATAAATATGAGGATGTATATAAAAAAGTCACCTCAGGTACAAAAGGCCGCGCGGAAAATGTATTCACAAGCCTTGCAATGTACTGGCAGCTCCATTTGGCATATGATGACGGATATAATTATAAGACCTATGAAAATTATGAGGAACAGTTTAACAGCCTTTTCTTCGCAAGAGTGGATGCTTATGCAAGGAATACAGCCATTGCGCCGGCTCCGGACGGAATCGCGCTGACGATCCCGAAAGATACAGACAATACCCTGATACGTCTTTCCTGTGCAGCTGCCGAAAAAAACTTACTGGAGTTCTTTGAACAGTGGGGCATGACACCGGATGAGGATACCATTGCTTACGCATCGCAGTTTGAAGCAGAGACAAGAAGGATTAGCTATATTACAGATGAAGCGAGAGCGTACCGCATTGAGGGCGGAGAAAGTACAGCAGCCCAGGCAGCGGTGAGTGCCGCCCTGGCATATGTGCCGAATTCCAATCAGGTAACCATCACCCTAGCCAATGATGCGGCTGATCAAAATTCCATGCTGGGGTATGAGATATACAGAAACGGCCAGGTGATCGGATTTGCGGAGGCGAATGACGGTATTGTGACATATACGGACACCATCGCATCTATGAACAACAGAGTATTTACTTATGAAGTGGTGGGGTATGATAAACTGCTGCAGCAGACAGAGAAGGTTACGGCAGATACTGTGAAAATTTCCAATGACGGAAGTGTGGCAAAGGATGGATGGAAGATCACCACAAATATGACATCCTCCAGTGACCAGCATGAGGAAGGAAATGAAGATAACCCTGAGGGAAGCACCGTGTCGGGAATCGGCAGCATTTGCAACAATGACTACACAGATGTGTATACCGGAGAGGCGAAATCACCGGAACTTGTCATCAGCTTTGGCAGAACCCTTCAGGCTGCCGCATTCAAGATCACAGCCGCTGACACGAAAACCGCTGTCAAAAATTTTGACGCCTATATCAGCCAGGATGGAAAACAGTGGACACCTGTAAAAACAGGAAGCTTGGCATATTCGGAAAATACGGCTGTCTCCTATTTTAACAAAGAAGGGGATTCCTGGATGTATACCTATGACGCGGCGTATTTGAAGCTGAAGATCAAGGGGCAGAGCACAGTATCTTTGTCTGAGATAGATATTTTAGGACCTACGGGAGATAATGTGGAGCTGCTTGAAAATGGTATCGGCATTCTGGATGAAGATTACAGCTATGATGAAAACGGAGGCAGGATACCTGCAGGTTCCCTGATCTTCACAGGGGAATATAAAGGAAATCCGTCCTACAATGTAGTGAAACTGTATGACCAGGACGGAAATATCCTGGATGGTTCCCAGTTGATCTTCGCGGAGGTTCCGGCTGAAGGAGAATTAGGAGAAGTTTCATCCGGTACATGGATTTACTATATGGAGCCGGATCAGATTCCAGCCGGCGTGACCAGTGTCAGGGCGGAATTATATCGGGTGGATGATGCCCATACAAATGAAGGGGAGCGTCTCGTAAGTGACACGCTTCCAATGGATGTGCCGAATCCGCTGCCGCCGATCCATTTGACAGACAACCATGAGGAGGGGAACTGATGAAAAGAATTAAGAGTTTATGCATTGCTTTGGTTTTGGCATTGTTGGTGACTTATGTTCCCGTATCTGCCGCAGTGCAGGATGATACCATGATCAAAATGCAGCAGAAGGATACGAGCCAGGTAGAACTGGCTCTCTATCCCAATGGGGATATGATAAAGAACCACTCGACAACATTTCGGATCCAAATGCGGATAACAGAGGCGGAAAGCGGAAGTATCGGTGAGATTCATTTTGCTTTCTCGGAAGATATACAGAACAGGTGTAAAATCCGGGAGTATTTTTATGAAAACGGTATTCTGGATATCTATTTTTCATCCGCAGGGACTGTCTTTGAACAGGCTCAGGATGTGGTGATCGGCACGATCTCAGGTATACCCAGCGGCGAAATGTTCCAGGCATCCATTGCTCCGGAAAGTATTATGTATGTTGACCAGAGCCATCAAATGAAACAGGTGGATGAAGGGGTGCTGCAGGGAATATCTTACCAGTGGGCAGTAGGGGAGAAAGTGCCAGACCCGGACAACCCGGACCCGGATGATCCAAATCCGGATAATCCAAACCCGGATAATCCAAATCCGGATAATCCAAATCCGGATAATCCAAATCCGGACAACCCAGATAAGCCAGATCCAGACAAGCCAAATCCGGACGACAAACCAAATCCGGACGACAACCCGGAGTATCCGGATGGGGTATGTACAGCTTTCACTTACGAAGAACTGGAAAAGGGTTTGGCAGATTCCAGCGTGACGAGTCTGATCTATAAAAGCAAAGATGGAAATGGTTTGACAAAAGAACAGCAGAAGACATTATTTAAGAGCCTGAAAGGCACAGAAAGAACACTGACCATCATGGCGGAGGAAAAAGGACAGCTTTTGTATTCCTGGAAATTCACAGGAACAGGGATAGCAAACATAGATACTGCCATAGATTTTGGAATTGCCAAGAGCAAAGAGAACAAGAATGCTGGCAGCCTGATGGCAAAGGATGCAGAGAATTTGTATCTGGAATTTGCCCATGAAGGAGAACTTCCGGGATTGGCGGAAATTGAACTATATGCAGGGGACAGCTTTAAAGACGGGCAGAACCTTTACCTGTATTATTACAATACCAAGAAGAACGCAGTGGAACCAATCCAGAAAAGTATCAAGGTTGTGGACGGATATGTGACCATTCAGATTGAACACTGTTCCACATACATTCTTACCACAAAGACGGTACGCAAAGATGAACGGTTTCCTGCTGTATCGGTGAATAAAACAGACAGTACAAAAAAGACACCGGTAAAACCCACAACAAAAACAACAGCTAAGACGGCGAAAACAGGAGATAACACACCAGTGGAAGGACTGCTCCTGCTGGCAGGGCTTTCTGCAGCCGCCATGATCCTGATCGGGAAAAGCAGAAAGAAAATTTAACAGAAAACAGCATTGGTGCTCATTGCCAATGCTGTTTTTTTGGGTATGACGGGCATGCGGTCAGTCTGTGGTGAAAGTCCGCAAGGGGCGTAGTTGCCGACGGCGGATAAGCTGGCCCAAGACAGCGAAGTCCTAAAGGCAACCGTAACCCATGTGCGTAAATCGGGCAGGTATACGAGGAAAGACTGGCAGGCTTATCCCGTGAGGTCTCACAGGCGGTGAAACTCACCGTAGTAACAACGAGCTGTGAGAAGTCAGCAGAAGCCGTAGTAGGCAAGGTTCTGAAATGGATGTTGCCAAAGGGCTGAACAATGTAACCGTGAAATCAAATGTATGCTCCATGGAATACCTGACAGCAGGAATGGCAAAACGTAAATAGCAGGTACTGCACAACTTAGGGCGAACCCATGGGAACGGAAAGGAGAAAGCACACAAGGCAATGTCAGAACTGTTGGAAAAGATACTGTCCAAAGACAACATGAATGCCGCATACAAAAGAGTCTGTGCCAATAAAGGTGCAGGAGGAAAGATAGAGGGAAACAGTGGAAAGTGCCGAAGAAACGGCAATGGGGATTGCAGAAGCTAGGGATAGGAAAAGACCTTGCAAGGCTGACAGCATACTGTGGAGAACGCTAGTATTGGTTCGCCACCAAAACGTGTGTCAGCAGAGCAATCTCCAAAGACGTACTAGGTAAAGCAAGACTTATAAGCTGTCTTGACTATTATAATGAGCGCCATGCTTTAAAGTTATGTTGAACCGCCGTATGCCCAACGGCATGTACGGTGGTGTTAGAGGGGAGAGAAAATCTCCCCTACTCGATTGGAATGAAATATAGTATGGTCAATTTGGAAAGCCAAACATTATTTGTATCTTTTATATTGACAAGTGTGTATCTAATGTATATAATGAGTATGTACAATAAATGGTATATATACACGTGCGCACAGAAAGTTGAGAAGTGAAAATGAATATTCTAATCAGCAATACAAGCGGGAAACCTATCTATGAACAGATTACGGAGCAGATAAAACAAGCAATTATGAGAGGCCAGTTAAACCCCGGGGAGTCACTTCCTTCCATGCGTCTTCTGGCAAAAGAACTCCGTATCAGCGTCATCACCACAAAGAGAGCATATGAAGAATTGGAGAGAGATGGATTTATTTGTTCTCAAGTTGGCAAAGGCAGTTTTGTAGCAGATACAAACCATGAGCTTGTGAGAGAGGAGCAGTTAAAGGAAATAGAAGGTTTATTGGAAAAGGCTGTGGGAAAAAGCAAAATCAGCGGAGTAGAATTGGATGAATTGACAGAGATGCTTAAAATGCTCTACGAGGAGGAATAAAAATGGAAGCAGCGATCAAAATTGAGGGTCTGGTGAAAAGTTATGAAAAATTCTCATTGGACCACATTACTATGGAAGTTCCAAAAGGCAGTATCGTTGGATTGGTAGGGGCCAATGGGGCAGGAAAGACTACTTTGATCAAGTGTATTCTCGGTATTGTAAAAAAAGATTCCGGTGAAATCTATGTGGACGGAGAAAAACTGGAGGATAAAGACCATAACTGGAAGAACCAGGTGGGCATGGTACTGGCGGAATCCAATTTTCATGAGACCATGAACGCTTTACAGATAGGCAGGATCATGGAGAATATTTTTGGCCAATGGGACGCCGGACTCTATGAAAAGTACCTTGAAGAATTTAAACTGGAACCTAAAAAGCTGATAAAAGATTACTCCAGAGGAATGAAAATGAAGCTGCAGATAGCAGTGGCGCTCTCCCACAAAGCGAAAATACTTATTTTTGATGAGGCGACCAGCGGACTTGATCCTCTGGTGCGTGATGATTTGCTGGATATTCTGCTGGAATATATTCAGGATGAGGAACACACTGTGCTTTTATCTTCACACATCATCAGTGATTTGGAAAAAGTCTCAGATTATATTGCGTTTATTCAGAACGGAAAACTGCTTTTTGTAGAAAATAAGGACGATATTCTTTACAGATATGGTGTAGGGAAATGTTCAAAAGAAGATTACAGCACACTGGATAAGGAGGGGATCATGCGTCTGAGAAGAGGGGCTTTGGGTTACGAATTTCTGATACGTGACAGGCAGGAATTTATGCGCAGTTACCCGGATCTGGTAGTAGATGCACCGAATCTTGAAGAAGTTCTGCTGTTGTTGGAGAAAGGGGAGGTGGTATCATGAAGGGACTGATGTTAAAGGATTTATATAGTATTAGGATCACCCAGAAGACATATATTATATTCTTTTTGTTTTTATGTGTGTTCGGTTATATGATGAAGAGTCCCACTTATGTGGGAACGATGTGTATTGTAGTATTTGCAACATGTGTACTCAGCCTGTTCAATGCGGATCAGTATTACCACTGGGACACCTATGCGGCGGCGCTTCCGTTGAGTAAAAAGATGGTTGTTCAGGCAAGGTATCTGCTTATCATTGTCATGACTTTGGTCCTTGCCTTGTTCACAGCCGTAATGACTGGCGCAACAGCAGTACTTTTGGGAATGCCTGTTGCAGAGCAGGTGATCAGTTCGGTTTCCACTTGTATGATAATTCCTATTTATTCAGGAATTATTATCCCGGTGATCTATAAGCTGGGAGTTGAAAGAGGAAGAGTGATTTTCATGATGTTGTTTTTGATCCCATTTTTAGTGATCATGCTTTCTAAGGATTTCATACGAGGGACTGTTGCGGAGTCGGAACTTATCTTGCTTTTGCAGACATCAAACGGACAGCTGATTGCAGCGGGTGCCATATTTGCAGTAAGTATTCTGGTTTTAGCAGTATCTTACCTGATTTCTATTAAGATATACAGTAATAAGGAATTCTGATTCAGAAAAGAATTGGCTTTGCTCTGCATTGTCATACAGATGTGATAATTGTTTTCTTGACTTTAAAATTGTACAGTGATACATTATTCTTAGTTCCAAGATTTGGATCATGAAGAGTACGGAGGAGTTGGGAAAATGTCACAGGAAGAGAAGCTGCTGCGGGCAAAAGCGATCATTGAAAACAGCAGGTATCTGGTATGTCTGCTGGGAATGCGGGTGAGCAGCCAGTGCGGGTGCACGAACTGGCGTTCAGACCAGGACGCATACGATATTGAAACCAGATATGGTTGTTCCCCGGAGGAGATGTTCAGCGCTGAGTTCTATAATACGAGGGTAACGCAGTTTTATGACTTTTATAAAAGAGAGATATTGAGCAAGAGGGGAAGGATCAATGATGGCATGAAGTCTTTAAAGCACCTGGAAGACAGAGGAATCCTGCAGTCTATCATCACCCGTGATATCTACTCTCTGCCGAAAAGGGCAGGATGTAAAAAGGTGCTGGAGATCCATGGGAGCATCTACCGGAATGTATGTCCAAAGTGCAGGGCAAAATACCCCATGAAAGCGGTGGCTGAATCTGTGGGTACTCCAAAATGCACCAAGTGTGGCACGACTATCCGTCCGGAAATCTGTCTGCGCGGAGAAATGGTAGATAATTCCCTTTTGACACGTGCAGTTGACGAGGTGGGAATGGCAGACACACTGCTTATATTGGGAAGCAGGATGCATTCACAATTGGCGAAGACATACGTTAAGTATTTTGAAGGGGATAAAATCATACTCATCAATGATCAGGACCATTATGCTGACGAGGCCGCAGACCTTGTGATCGACGGCAAAGCCATGGAGATTCTGAGTAAACTAGAATTATAACAAAAAAAGGATTGCATAGGGGCGGCACTCATAAAACAGCATAAGAATGTTTTCGGGAAACGGCGTAGCTTTGGCTATGCCGTTTCGACCTTTTGCAGGTCATTCAGCATAGCGGCGGGAAGTAATCCCACAAGGTCATAGGAAATATCAATCTGCTGCTCCCTATATCCCTTTGACTTATCCGGCGCGTGAACATACACCGCCTTTACCATATCGTTTAAGACGGTAGGTGTCAGCTCGTCCAAATCAAGATACTTTTGCACCTTGCCGATAAACTGGTCAATGTTTTCTGCCTGTTCTTCTTGCTGTACAATTTCTTCCTTCAGTTGCAACAGCTTTTCCCGCAGTTCTTCCTGCTCCTGTTCGTAATCATCAGAAAGCATTTGAAATCTGCTGTCAGATAGTTTCCCGTTGGCGTTATCCTCGTAAATACGTTTGAAAAGTCGGTCAAGTTCTTCAATACGCCGTTCCGCTCGTGTTGCTTGTGGCCGCTTTGTCGCAAGTTCTTTCTTGGCTTCGGTTTTCTGCTTTGCACCCATAGCTTTCCTAAACTGTTCTTCATGGTTGGCTACACAGGAAATCACAAGCCGCAGATGTGCAAGCACACCCTGTTCCAGTACCACAGCACGGATAAAATGCGTTGGGCAGATTTCTTTCCCTTTCAATCTTGAAGTGGAACACACGAAATGGTCTTGCCTTGCTTCAAAATTCCTGCTTGTGCAGTAATACAGCTTTTCCCCACAGTCCGCACAGCGGACAATGCCGGAGAACATATTTGTCTTTCCCGTCCTCGTTGGGCGGCGTTTGTTCTTCCGCAATTCCTGTACACGTTCCCATGTGTCAGCGTCAATAATCGCTTCGTGGGTATTCTCAAACACAAGCCATTTTTCCTTTGGATTGTAACAGGTCTTTTTGCTCTTGTAGGACTGCTTATAGGTTTTGAAGTTTACCGTATGCCCTTGATATTCTGGTCGTTCCAAAATATCCGCTATGGTATCTCCCGTCCAGTTGTAGGGATTGTCCGGCGGCGCGTTCCTTGTTGTCCGTCCTGTCTGCATGAAATGGATTGTCGGCGTAATGACTTGTTCTTCTTTTAGAATACGGGCAATTTGTGTTGGACCGTAACCCCCTAAGCAGAGTGCAAAAATCCGTTTGACTACCTCGGCAGCTTCCGCGTCCACAATCCAATGCTTTTTATTGTCGGGGGGGCTTTTTGATAACCGTAAGGCGGATTAGTGCAGAGATGTTCGCCCGCTTCGCCTTTGGATTTCATCACAGCACGGATTTTTTTGCTTGTGTCTTTTGCGTACCACTCGTTGATGATATTGAGAAACGGGGTAAAATCCCTGTCCTGTTGGTTTGCGCTGTCTATGCCGTTGTTGATAGCGATAAACCGCACGCCTTTCTCCACAAATAGGACTTCCGTATAGAAGCCAACTTGGCATTTCTGAAATTTTCCCGTAGTAGGAGATAAGAAAAACTTTTTAAGAAATCCCTCTCAAAACTTCGGCAAAATCGCCCTGTAGTTCCTGATACAGGGGATTTTTCACGACAATTTGACCGTCTTTGATAATTCGTTTCCTTTCCATTCCTTTCCCGTCCTTTCGTAGTTTGATAGAAGAAAAGTTTCTTAGCAAGCATAGGAAGTGAGTACCCACTTCCGTAATTTTGCCCGTCCATGCCTTACGGCTTGTTGGTCAAAATTGCTTGTACCCTCACAGGCTTTGCCTGTTGGGGCAGACCCTTGGGAAGTTTCCCAAACCCTCTGATTTCCCTCTCACTGCCTACAACACCGAAATAGGAACAAAAGAAAAACGCCATAAAAACAGCGTTTCACATTTCAGAGAAGTATTTTGTAAGAGAACCTAACTTTTCGGCAATTAGCGTCTTTAGTGATTGCGGTTTTACAGAGAGAATATGATTCCCATAATTTATAAAGTAATTCGTAATAAAGGTTTCTTCGCTTTTGTTAAAAAATCCTCGAATAAAATATTTGCCGTTTTCTAAGCAAAGATTCATTGACGGATAATGCTCTTTGTAAAATAAGTCAACACTTTTAGGGGATATTTCAACCTCAAAATCAATAGCACCCTGTGCTTTATATAACTCATCAGCAGGTCTCCTAAATTCAGAAAGTAATTTTGCGCTATACTCATTGCTTTCTTCAATACCTAAAATTCTATCACACCGAAATACTTGGGGATATTTTGTTTCAAAATTGTACCCTGTTGCATACCATTGTCCGTAGGCTGATGAAATATCGAAAAACTGAATGTTATACTTTCGCTCTGCATCTCTTTTTTGATATGTTACATTGCAAACTTTTTCTTCTATGGCATACCGTAAAATATCACTTAAAAATGGACATTCATTGTTATGTTGAATGGACGCTAAACGAAATACTTTTTCCACTTTACGAAGCAATTCTATTTTTTCCGCAGATAAGCAGTTTTCAAATTTTTTCTTTAATTTTTCTACGCTTAGATGAAAGGGAGTAGTTTCATAAGCGCGTAATGTAAGCATAGAAAAATATAATGCGAATACTTCATCAATATTGAATACAATAGGCGACAAAAGTCTATTGTGAAGTATGCCGTAATACCCATTTCTACCATGTTGAGCATAAATCGGCATACCGATTCTTTCTAAAGCTTCTATATCTCTGAGTGCTGTACTTTTTGATATGTGATACTTATCCATTAAATCCCTTAAATTAAATGAATTTTTATCATTTAGGAATAACATCATATCATTTATTCTTTCGGATTTATTCACGGGCTTATCCTCCTTTTTGTGAAATAAAGGTGTCACAATATGATACCTTTTTACATTATACTATAATTGGAGAAAACAGAAAAGGAGCATACACAAGATATGAAAAAATTATTTTTAGCTTCATCTTTCAAAGATGTAGCCTGTATATTTGCAAACTTTGAAGAAAATTTAAGTGGTAAAACCGTAACATTTATCCCCACTGCAAGTGTAGTAGAAAAGGTTGCCTTTTATGTAAATTCGGGAAAAAAGGCTTTTGAAAAATTAGGTCTGATTGTTGATGTTTTAGAAATATCAACAGCAACTTCTGACGAAATAAACACAAAATTAAAGGGCAATGATTTTATATATGTGACAGGCGGAAATACATTTTTCCTGCTGCAAGAACTACAAAGAACAGGGGCAGATAAAATAATTATCGAGGAAGTCAATGCAGGAAAATTGTACATAGGAGAGTCAGCGGGGGCAATGATTACAGCACCCAATATTGAATATGCAGCAGCAATGGACAGCGTGAAAAAAGCCCCTGCGCTGACGAGCTTTGATGCTTTGAATCTGGTAGAGTTCTATACTGTCCCACATTATACCAATGCACCTTTCAAAAAAATGGCACATAAAATAGTGGACAGCTATTCTTCTACATTGGCTTTATCTGCTATTAGCAATAACGAAGCAATACTCATTGAAAACGACAATGTGAAAATCGAAAAGAACAAAGGAATAGGTTTGTGTTATAAAAATTGCAATACAAGTAATCTTAACGAATATGAAAAACCGTTGTAATGCGGAAAAATAATTCTGTACATACGGAAATTAGCCTAACGGCGGTTTTGAAATTGAACCGCCCCCTGTCAAGTAGACAGACGAAAAAAAGAAAAGTTATGCAGCAGGGGTCTGGTTCCTAAAGTCAAGGGGAGCCAGACCCTTTAGCTTCGACTGAAGTCG
>ERZ778496.676-NODE-676-length-30071-cov-6.987040_pt1 | contig 30071 bp, 27 predicted proteins | sample MGYA00433099_ERZ778496 | MGnify/ENA primary metagenome ERZ778496 (study PRJEB29527, sample SAMN07138962) | mouse gut metagenome | material: feces | host: mouse | place: China:Nanjing | collected 2016-01-25 ...
TATATAGAGGGCAATCCCGTCGTACATCGGCGGGATTTTGTTTTTGGAAAAAATTATTGACAGGAGAGATTTAATGGACGAAAGAAAAAAAATTAAAACTTATTGACATAGCCTTTTCGGCTTTATTCAAGTGCATTCGCTTTTTTCGTAGCCGAGCTTTTCTTCGAACTTCGCCGCCACTATCGTTTGCAGCACGTCGCTGAATAGCTCCTTCATGCTGTTCATAATGTCTGTTGTGCTTGTTAATTGCTGGCTGTTCACAAATCCCTTCAGCAATTCCTTTGATGTTTTTTCACCAAAAACACTTCCTTTCAGATTTTTCCCTGCCAACCCGCTATTTTAATAATCTTTTCTTTCCGCTCCATACTTCGCGTTATACTCATCTGTTGTTAAACCGATATTCCGGATGCGCTCGGCAAGCCCATCCTCGTAAATATCACTGCGGTGGAAATTCTCAATGATATAATCTCCGCCGGAGGATTGAAGAGTGAGATCAATGGCATAAAACATCACGCCTGCCTGCTCCATAAGAGTTTTTATTTCCAACAGGATATCAGCTGCATTCTCGGGAGTTGCCGCTTTTTCCGTGCTAACATAGATCGTGAGCAGTCCCGCCTTTCCACCCAATTCGGTAATATTGTACAACGCATCGGGTACGAGGATACTGTCCGAAAGGGCAAAATCGTGTCCCTTTTCCTTACTCTTGTCCTCATCACCCTCAAAAATCAACGAGCCATACGCGATGTTCGTGGAATACGGATAAGCGGGACTTTCCAGAACGCTGTCAACCAGCTCGCGGTAACTCATATCAAGACGTCTGCGGATATTACTGCCGTTTTGAACAAGGCTCTCATAATTGTCTCCGCGAAACGAGCCGTCCATTCCGAAAAAAACCGTAAATCGGCAATCCTCGCTGTTGTTCTTTGCGACGTGAGCGAGATAATCTTTAAACTTAAAAGAATAGCTTACGCCTTCCAGAACATACCCATCCGCAGCGTATTTTTCAGCAATATATTTCTGGGCATTTTTTTTGGCGATCGAATATGATATGGGATTTCCCAACAGATCATTAGCTCCCCACAGAAGCACGCCTATCAGCGCAAACGCAATGATTGCGGCAATTATTCTGAACACTGTTAAATACCTTGAAATAAATGACTTAACGCTCATTTTCACCGCTCCCCTCTTTTTCTCTCTTGCCGAACGCGAAATGCAAAAGCATTGATATAACTACTCCTGCAAGCGCAAACAAAATATAAAAGATCAACATTAAAAAGTCGATACTCTCTGTGCCGAACAGCCCGAATGCATTGACGATCACCTGTATGATCACCAGAATTATCGGCACGGCAAACAAGGACTTACACCTGAAAACGAGATACCCAAACGCTCCTACAAAAGGCATTATCAAGCAATTGCAAAACATGTCCACACCCGCGGTAAGGCTCAGTCCGAAATAGATGCCCAGCAGCATAAGCGCCGCATAAACCCCCGAAAGCCAACGCTTGATACGCAAAATCGCTTTCGGCGATTCGGACGGCTCTACCGCGGGAACATACTTCCCATCAAAAAGCATTGCACAGTCGCCGCACTCTTGGATATGCTGCCGCACCGCCGTGTCACTTTCGGCGCTCGCAACGCCGTCCTTGACGAGGGGCATAAGGTCGCGGCAAACGCCGCAGGTTATTTTATTCTCATTCATAATCAAAGCCCTCCTCTTTCAATTTTATGCGGATCTTTTCCTTGGTCCTGAAAAAAACTACTCTCGCGGAATTTTCGGATATCCCGAGCGCCTTGCCGATCTCGTAGAACGAATAGCCGTTGATCCGCATATGAGCAACCTTCCGAGGGCGCTCCTGCTCCTCGTCAATGATTGCGTAAATACGCCTGACAAGTTCGCGGTCAAGAAAGATCTTTTCCGCGGAACGCCCACTCGGCTGCTCGAGCTCGGTCAGCTCACAAAGCTCCGCCGTTTGGATAGTCCTCTTTTTCTTTCTAAGATATTTGAGCCACCGATAGCGCGCTATCGAAAACAGCCATGTTTTAACGTCGCTTTCCGCACGGAAACCGCCTATTGACTTCACGACCTCCAGAAACACCTCCGAGGTCAGATCCTCCGAGAGTGAAACGTCACGGCACAGACTGTACAAATAGCGGTAGATATCCTTGTAATAAACGGAGAATAATTCGTCCGGTACAGTCATACATTTTCACCCTCCCTTTGTATGATTAGTACCCTTTTTTTATGTTTCGTTACAGTATTTACAAAATTTTTTCCTTATACAAATGAAAACCGCGGAAATCTCTTCCCGCGATTTGTATTTATGCTTTAAAGTTTTCAAGCTCCTCCTGCTCCTCAAGCTTTACATCCTTGGCATGTTCCTCCTGGATAGCGGGATCGTAGGAGAGCATTGGCTCAACGTTGAGCTTTTTAATGCGTCTGTCTATGTAGTTTTTGGTAATCTTGACCACCATAGGCAGACAAGCCAGTACGCCGATAAGGTTCGGCACCATCATCAGACCGTTAAACGTATCGGAGATATCCCACGCAAGCGAGCTTGTCATGATCGCGCCCGAGATTATCATCAGCACAAAAAACACCTTGTAGCCCTTTGCCGCCTTAAGACCGAACAGGTACTCAAACGACTTCGAGCCGTAGTGTGACCATCCGACTACTGTCGTAAACGCGAACAGAAGTATCGCTATCGACACAAATACGCTGCCTGCTATTCCGAAAACGTTACCGAAGCTGTCCGCCACGAGCGTAGCGTCGTTCGTGCCCTCGGCCGCCAGACCCGTTTCAAGGTCGATCTTTCCCGAGGCGAGAACTACGACCGCGGTCATGGTGCAGACAACGATAGTGTCCGCGAATACCTCAAAAATGCCCCACATACCCTGCTTAACAGGCTCGCGGACGTTAGATGCGGAGTGTACCATTACCGACGAACCGAGACCTGCCTCGTTAGAGAATACACCGCGCTTACAGCCCTGAGTGATAACGGCTTTTATGCCGATGCCAACTGCCGCGCCGCCGACCGCCTTAACACCGAACGCGAACCTGAAAATGCTCGCGAATATAGCGCCGACCTGTGTGATATTCGCGAAGAATACGATAATACAGCCGAGAATATACGCACACGCCATAAACGGAACTACCCTTTCCGCAAACGCTGCGATTCGCTTCAAACCGCCGAGTATTATCAATCCCCCAAGGACCATCAGCAGCACACCGATGATGACGTGCGTCCATTTAATATCGCCGAAAGCATTGCCAAGATCGACGTTTTTGAGTATCGCGCTGTCGAGATTGATGACGATCTTGTTGATCTGTCCCATATTGCCGATACCAAAGCTTGCCAGAATAGCAAATACCGCGAACAGTCCCGCAAGAAAGCGTCCTATGTATTTGCAGCCCTTGTAGCCGCCCAGACCATCGCGGAGATAGTACATAGCGCCGCCGCTCCACTCGCCCTCGGCATTCTTGCGCCTGTAATAGATACCGAGAATGTTCTCGGAGAAGTTTGTCATCATTCCGAAGAACGCCGCAATCCACATCCAGAATACCGCGCCCGGACCGCCTACGCATATCGCCGAAGCCACGCCCGCGATATTTCCCGTGCCGATAGTCGCCGCAAGCGCCGTGCAGAGCGCCTGAAACTGAGATACCGAGCCTTCTTCCTTATTATGGCGGGCTTTGCTCCTACGACTGAACATACCGCCGATAGTTTTCATCCACCATTCCTTTATGTGGGTAATTTGGAAGAATTTGGTTGCGCAAGTCAAAAGTATGCCCGCGCCGATCAGCAGCACCAAGCCCAGATTAGTCCACACGAAGTCATTGACCGCGCTGTTTATCTTGGTCAACTGTTCCATAAAATCCATTAGTTTACACCTCGTAATTGTTTTTTATGATATAATCATATATATTATACCATATAATCTCATTGATTTCAAGTGGTTTTTCACGATATGCGCATAATTTTATCACGGGGTTGACATATCGGGGAGATCGTTGTACAATATTACTATAAACTAACGGGGGAGCACGAATATGAGATTTATTGTGAACAACGCACAAATGAAAGCCGCCGAGGCGGATTGCAACGCGCGGCTGATAAGCTATTCGGAGATGATGTTCAACGCGGGGAAACATATCGCGGAAAGCGTTATCGCGCGGTACAAGCCGTGTCTCACCGCAGTGATGTGCGGAACAGGCAACAACGGCGGCGACGGCTTTGTTATCGCGAGGCTGCTGGCAGAGCGCGGGTTCAAGGTACATGTGGTGCTCGTAAACGGAGAGCCGCACACCGACTGCGCCCGTGAGCATTTCGACAAATTAAACAAAGAAAACGTCTATTTGCTTAACAAGGAAAAACAGCGCTGTACCGCGTTTGTGCAGAACGCACAGATCGTCGTCGACTGCGTGTTCGGAACGGGATTTCACGGGAAGCTTCCCGAGTATGCCGCTGAGCTGCTGACCGCCGCGAATAACCGTCCCGTGCGCGCCGCAGTGGATGTGCCGAGCGGCGTAAACTCGGACACGGGCGAGCACGACCCGCGCTGTTTCAAGGCTACGGAAACTCATGTCCTCGCAGCTATGAAAAAAGGCTTGCTGAACCCCGTCGCACTTGAGCTTTGCGGCGAGATAATACCGCACGATATCGGTATCGATTCGAGCTGCTACAAGGAGTTTGAGGCGATATTCGACAATGATTATTCTCGCGGAGTGCTGCCCGAACGCACGCCCGGAACGCATAAGGGAACGTTCGGGCGGCTGCTGAACATAACGGGAAGTCTTTGTTACAGCGGCGCGGCGGTGATGTCAACGCGCGCGGCGCTGCGTTCGGGAACGGGCTTGTGTACGCTCGCCGCGCCTGTATCGACCGTGAAAGCGCTCACGGGAACGCTCGTCGAGAATACTTTTCTGCCCCTCCCCGAAACATCTGACGGATTTGTCGGTGAAAACGCGCAGGAGATCATCGCCGAAATATTGCCGAAAATGACCGCCGCTGCGATAGGCTGTGGTCTTGGGAACAGTGAAAATACACGAAAATTGACCGAATATATTATTAAAAACGCACAATGCCCGATAATTATTGACGCGGACGGAATAAATTCAATTGCCGATAATATAAATGTATTAAAGGAGCGGACAGGCGATAAGGGCGGCAGGCGTGAGACGATAATAACGCCGCACCCCCTAGAGTTCTCGCGTATAAGCAGGCTTTCCGTTGCGGAGATACAGCACGACCGAATAGGCACGGCGCGGAGGTTCGCCGCCGAATACGGCGTGACGGTGCTGCTTAAGGGTGCGTATACGGTCATCAGCGACAGATCGGGCGACGAGGTCTGCGTGAATACAACGGGCAGCGCGGCTCTCGCGAAAGGCGGCAGCGGAGACGTTCTCACCGGAATTATCGCGGCTATGCTTGCGCAGGGAATTCCACCGTATATTGCAGCAAGAGCGGGCGCGTACTGTCACGGATACGCGGCTGATCTGCTGTGCAGGACAATGCACCCCGCGGCCATACTCGCGAGCGATATTATTAACATTCTGCCCGAGGTTTACACAAACGGCGCTCCTTTGAACTGAAAATTGGAGGGATAGTATTGTTTGATCGTACAAATTTCACAAAAAAAATCGCCGCGGGAGCTGCGGCGGTCATAGGTCTTACCTCGCTGTGCGGCTGCTCAAAGCTGCCGTTTAACCCGTTAACGCCGAGCGCACCGAATTTCGACAGCACCTACAAGGTCGCGGCGGAGATAGTGTACGACGACCTCACCGCAAAGGCGGACGTTACGCGCAAGGGCGCATCGGAGTGGGTGTTCTCGTTCACAGAGCCGAAGCAGCTCAACGGCGTTACTATGTCGCTTGGCACGGACGGCTGGTCGGCAAAGCTTGGCGAGCTGTCGTTCAATGTCGGAGATAACGACGTGTATACGCTTATTCCCGAGGTAATAGGCGCGTCGATAGACCAACTTCCCGCGCTAACGGGCGAGAGCCTGTCCTCGGAAGACGGCGTGCTGACCGCCGATACGGAGTTTGACGGGAAGAAGGTCACGGTCACTGCGAACGAGCGCAGCGGCGATCTGATTTCGCTAAAATGTCCCTTTCACAAGCTGTCGGTCAATTTCACCGGTCAGCAGCCGTACACACCGTTTGACCCCGAGCAGGGAGGATTGGTTACAGAGGAATAAAAAAACGCGGAGCTAAAAACTCCGCATTTTTATTAAGTAAAATTAACGTGAAACCGTTTCACCAACGTTATCCACACACAAACCAACCATACAGCTTGCAAGCTTAGCCGCGCGCTCTATGGGTATCTCGGCGGGGTGGTTATGCCATTCTAAGTAGGTGTTGAAAAATCCTCCGACAATAAATGCGGAAACGACCGCCGCATCCTGTCCGTGTCTGTTGCAGAAGCTTTCGAGGAGCTTGTCGGTCGAACTCTTTATTACATTCTTCAGACGTGACATCAACATGCCCCGCATATCCACCCTCACAAGGTGGAAGTAATAGTCGAATTCCACGGTAATAAGCTCGTTCAGCCCCAAAAACAGATTGTAGGTGCTTGCCTCGAAATCATTCTCGTCAAATTTCTTTACAAGCTCGCTGAGTGCCGCCACCAAATCGCCTTCGATTTCGTTCAGGATATCCGTGATGTTGCGATAATGCGTATAGAACGTCCTTCGGTTGACGTTCGCCTTTTGGGTTAGCTCACTTATGGTGATAGAGGAGATGTCCTTATCTTCCATGATTCTGAAAAGAGCAGCCTTAATCGCCTTTTTCGTCCGGATGACCCTTTTGTCGGAATCATGTCGAGTAGTGGTCTCGGTCATGGCAGATTCCCTTCCTTTCAAAAAAGTAAATATTTGGTTTTTCCTCACAGCGGAATGATAAAATCTGTGAACAATTACATTATAAATCTATTTTCCCCAAATGTCAAGTGGGTTTTACTGCACAAACTTCCGAAATTTTGCTTAAAAAGCAACACTCATTCAGTCAAATAGCACTATTTTTTTGAGACGTGTTGTTTCACGAACGTCGATGACCCTCTGGTTCGCACTTCCCTTCCAATGCAATTTCGCGTCAAACTGCGCTTTGACGAACTCTCCATCGACGATAACGTCCGTCATGGAAACGATTTCCAGGTCTTTGATCTCCTCGTACAGATAGCCCGTGTAAAGCCAGATAGTTTTGTCGGAAAACTTTTCCCTGAATTTCCGCGCCAGTCTCGTGACCTCGCCGCGGTTTTGCGGGTGGAGCGGGTCTCCGCCGCTGAACGTCAATCCGCTGATGTAGTCGGGTGCGAGCTTTTCAAACAGCTCCGCCTCCGCTTCCGCGTCGAACGGTATGCCGCCGTTGATGTCCCATGTATCCGGATTATGACAGCCCTCGCAGCGGTGGTCGCAGCCCGCCACCCAGAGCACCGTCCGCAGCCCGTCGCCGTTGAGCATATCGTCGGTAGTTATATTGTGATAACGCATTTTACCTCTCCAAAACTTTCATTAATCGGGCTCGACACCTATAAGAACAATCGGAACAGACGGATTTGAACGTCCCTCGCGAACAATATTTGTCAGTTCATTTTCATACCATGCAATTCCAGATGACATTTGTTTCATCATGCTATGCATAGGTATTATTTCAATACCAACGTCAATATCCCCTCTTTCATAAAAGAAAGTATGCTTAACATGAAGATCATACTGAACCGAAAAGTACTTTCCGAACTGAACTTCAACAGCAATACGATCTTTAACAAAATCAACCTGATTATTCGTATTGAAAGCTGTAAACCCTCGATCAGTTATAGCCTTTTTTTGCAATTCCTTATCTTTTATATTTACCGTTTCCATTGTTGTAGCTAAGTCTTCATTAACATAGTAATATATTTTATTTTCAAACCAACCATTACCGGAAAATGCTTTCTTGTACATAACGTTAAGTTCGGTAGGAGAATAAAGAAGCTTTCCCTTTCTTGTCTTCTCTTTGCTGATTTTGCCAAATGCCTTGCTTGCATCAACATTTTCTATTACACTTTTTACTTCATTCCAACGCTGAGGTTTATGAACAATCAGAAACTCCAAACCATTCAAATGACTGTATATCTGTGAAATCTTCATTCTGCTTTCCTCCACTCATCCGGTACCTGTGCGATTTTGTCAGTTGGTTTAGGTGCCCATATCTTCTGATAAATAGGACGAGTTTTCAGCGTGCCTTCCGAAAGCTTATGAATACGTTCCATTCCAATATCTACATATGTCTGATCCATTTCGGTTCCATATGCACAACGATTATTTTTTAGCGCTGCAATAAGCGAAGAACCCACTCCCGCAAAAGGATCATATACAATGTCATTTTCGTTTGTCAAAGCTAAAACACATCTTTCAACCAATTCAACCGGAAATTGACAAGGGTGTTCCACTTTTTCCGGATGATTATTTTTAACATTAGGTATTTCCCAAATCTGCGTTTCCCAATCGTCATAAAGACGCTCTAAAGTCATCTCCCAGACATCTTCCGGGTTTTTTCCTTTAGGGTTTCCGCTTATCGTCCCCTTTTTTTCTCCCTTGTAACACCTTTTTCCTGGATACTTTGCGGGAATTCTTACGTCGTCAAGATTAAACGTATATTCATCGGACTTTGTAAACCAAAGTATAGTTTCATATCTTCCGCTGAATCTTTTGGTACAATGCAGACCATGACCAAAGTGCCAGATAATTCTGTTACGTAAATGCAATCCGAGTTTCTTAAAATAAGGATAAAAGTAAATATCAAGAGGAAACACCTCTCCATTATCAACAAAATTACCTGTCTGCCAGCAAACACTTCCGTTATCGGAAAGAACACGGGAAATTTCATCAAGTATCGGCAACATTTTACCAATATACTCATCTATGCTACTTTTTGTTTCGTATTCTTTTCCAATGTTATACGGTGGAGAGGTGATAATAAGCTTGACTGAACCCGTTGGCAATGATCTGCAAAAATCTATTGCGTCATTGCATAAATACTTATAATTTAAAAGTTCCAAAATATCCCCCTAAAACTAAACATTCACATTGACTTTCTATCTCTTATCTCCGCCATTTTCGCGGCGTTAAGGCGCGTGTCGCCCTTTACTCTCGAGTAGCTTAAATAGCCGTTCATGCGGTCGATCTTCGTTAAATTCGTGCTTCCGCACTTGGGGCATACGTCCATTTCAAGCTGTTGATGACCGCAGTCGTCGCAGTAGGCGAGCGAAAGGTTTACTCCCTCATAAAAACCCTTCTGCATAGCGCGGCGCACAAGGCTCTTTACAGCGCCCATGTTGTAGTCAACGGGATAGCGGACATACTGTATCTTACCGCCGTTGAACAGGTTCCAGAAACGTTCCTCCTTGTTCTGCTTCTCGATAGGCGTGATGTCCTCGCGGACGCAGCAGTGAAATGAATTGGAAACATACTCGAAATCGGAAACGTTCTCAATAATACCGTACTTCTTGCGGAACTGTTGAATCTGCAAGCCGCAGAGGTTCTCGGCGGGAGTACCGTAGATAGCGTAGAGATGACCGTCCTCACGTTTGAATTTCTGAATTCGGTCATTGATGAACTCCATTGTTTTCAGCGCGAACTCGCCGCCGTCCGCAATGGATTTCTTGGACGCTAATTCCTCAAGCTCGTTGAGCGCGGTTATGCCGAAGCTCGCGGTCGCCGCCTTGAGCAGAGGCTTTATCTTATCGTGAATGCCGAGATGACCGCCGAGGAAACCGCCCTCGCAGTAAGCCAGGGGGTTTGTCGAGGCTTTCATCTCGCCGAGATAGTCATAAGTGCGTTGGTGGATACGTCTGATAAGGTTCAGATAGTAGTCGAGGACTTCAAAGAAATCCTTGCTCTCCTGCTGCGCCTTGGCGTAGATCATCGGCAAATGGAGCGATACCGCGCCTATGTTAAATCTGCCGACGAATATCGGCTTATCGTTATCGTCCGCGGGGTCCATACCGCCGCGCTCGTACCATGGTGACAGGAACGCTCTGCACCCCATCGGGCTGATTATCCTGCCGTATTTCTTGTACATATCCGCGACATAGCCGTCGCCCGTAAGCGAGAGCCAGTCGGGGTACATCGCCTTCTGCGAGCAAGCGATACCCGCCTCGAACACATCCTCAAGCTCGCAGCCGGGACCGTGGAGGTTCTCGTCGTACAGGAACACGATCTTCGGGAACAGAACGGGTTTTTTGCAGGACTTCTTCCCTTGCCCGTTCATGCGGACTTGCAGCATGGTAATACTTGCCATTTTCGCAAATTTTCCCGTACCCGTGCCCGCGGTCATCGTGATAAAAGGGTAGTCGCCGCGGCTTGACGATACCGAATTGAACTTGTACTCCCACCCCTGAAAGCCCTGTTCAAAGTCAACTTTAACGTCGTTCATAGCCTCGCGGTCTGCTGCCTCCTCGGACAAACCGAGACTGATATAGCGGTCATACTGTTTTTTGTAAGTCTTTTCCGCATACGGCTCGAGCAGGATATCCACGCTCGCGACTGTAAAGCCGCCGTACTGCTGAGACGCCGCCGCCAAGGTCACGTCACCGATAACGTCAAACGCGACCGCGAGAGTTTTCGGCTCGTTATACCAGAGGTTGCCCATTTCAAAGCCGCCCTCCATAACCGACTTCATATCAAACAGGCAGCAGTTCATGGTATCGCGGCGCGCACTCATATCGTGAACATATATGTAACCGTCGCGGCAAGCCTGAAGCTCCTCCGCGGTCATAAAGAATTTCTTGTACAGCTCTTTGTTCAGCTCATTGAGAATAAGCGAACGTTTGGTCGAGACAAGCGCCGAATCGGAGTTTGAGTTCTCCTTATCGCCGATATACATTATAGACTGCGACTTTACGTAAACCTCATCGAGCATATGCACGAAATCCTGCTTGTAGTTGCGGTAGTCCTTATAGCTCTTTGCGACGGTGGGATTGGTCGCCTCGAGAGCGCCCTCGACGATATTGTGCATCTCGGCGATGGATATTTCGTCAACATTCCTTTCATATGCCTTGTCGGTAACGAACTTACATATGTAGTCAAGCTCCTCGGGCTTGAATTTATACATAACGCGCGTCGCGGATTTATTCACCGCGTCCACGACCTTCTGAACGTTAAAATCCTCTTTTGTGTTGTCTTTTTTTATAATGCTGATCATTGATACCGTTTCCCTCTTTTTTTGATAGTGCACAATAAATAGTGCTTGTATATAATTGTAACACATTTTATTGTGCCCGTCAATAGCTTTTTCGATCAATTTTATTTTCGTTGTTTTGTACAAATCGGAGGATTTTTTTATGTTTTGTCCGTGTATCAAGGGAAGTAATTATGTTTTTTTATTTTTCGCAGCACTCGGCATAATTTTCTGTTGGATTGATTTCTATTTATTACATTTTGTTTTTTGTGTAACAGCACCGAAAAACAAAATTAACTCACATTCAGAAAAAAACAACCCCGCAGCAATGTCACGGTTTATTCCCCACATACTCATTGATAACCGAAAGAAACCTCCTGCCGTACCGCTCGGCTTTCATTGTGCCTATGCCCGATATCTCCAGCAGCTCGTCGTGGGTTTTGGGGAGACGCGCACACATATTCCACAGCACTGCATCCGAGAACACGACATACGGCGGCACCCCCAGCGATGTGGCGAGCTTTTTTCTCAGCGCCCGCAGCTCCTCGAACAGCTCCGGATTTTGATGCTCTCCGTCCGCCTTTTGAAAATGCGGCTTGCGCTCGTTCTCTTTCGGCAGGCGCATAGTGAGCGCTCTCCCCGATTTTATGAACTCGTCCGCTTTCGGGGTCAGCACGCACACCGAGTACTCACCGCACACCTCGAAATAGCCCTCGCCCTCGAGAAAGCCTATTATATCACGAACTTTAGTCCGCGGTACATCGTTCATTATACCATATGTGGACAAAGCGTCGTAGCCCTCCTCGATTATGCGCTTGTCACGGCTGCCAGTGAGAATTTGACTTATCAGAGCCTTTCCGACCGCTCTTCCCCGCTGCTTGAGCCGAAAAATGCAGGACAATATCTTCTGTGCGTCGACTGTGATGTCGACCGTTTCGAAGTCGCCGTTGCAGTTGCTGCAATTGCCGCACGAGTTCTCTGCCTTTTCACCGAAATACCGTAATATAAAAGCGCGCAGACAGTTGCTTGTCCCGACGTAGCCCTGCATTTTGCGCAGACGTATCCTGTCGCGCTTTTCAAGCTCCTCGTCCGACCTCGGACTGTTCTTTATCATGAATTCCGCAAGCGCAACGTCCTCGTAGCCGTACAGCAGTATGCACCGAGCGTCGCCGCCGTCGCGCCCCGCTCTGCCCGCCTCCTGATAGTAGCTCTCGATATCCTTAGGCATATTGTAGTGAACGACAAGCGACACATTGGATTTGTCAATACCCATTCCGAACGCGTTTGTCGCGACCATTACGTCTATCCTGTCGTACAGGAAATCGTCCTGCGCGGCGCGGCGCTGCTCCGCGGAAAATCCCGCGTGATACTGCCCCGCGTTGAACCCGTTCCTTTTCAGCATAGCGCAGACGGTCTCGACGTTTTTCCGCGTGGCACAATATATGATAGTACTCCCGGAAGTGCCGCCGTTAAGGATTTTCAGCAGCTCGCTATCCTTGTCGGCGGGCTTGCGAACCTCAAAGCAGAGGTTGGGACGGTCAAAACCCGTCGTTATCGAAAACGGGTCGTGAAGCTCAAGAATATCCACGATATCGCGCTTGACCATATCGGTTGCGGTCGCGGTGAACGCGGCGGTTATAGGGCGCGTTTTCAGCGATTTCACAAACCCCGAGATGTTAAGATAGCTCGGACGGAAATCCTGTCCCCACTGCGATACGCAATGCGCCTCGTCGACGGCTACGAGCGGTATCGTAAGCGACGAGCACAACCGCAGAAAGCCCTCCGTTTCAAGACGCTCGGGCGCGACATACAGTAGCTTGTACTCCCCCGCGGCGGCTCTGCGGTAAACCTCGTAAGAGCTTGCGCTGTCCTGCATACTGTTGATACACGCGGCGTTTATGCCGTTCTGGACGAGCGCGTCCACCTGATCGCGCATTAACGAAATAAGCGGCGAGATCACGATAACAGTGCCGTCAAGGAGTATTGCGGGTATCTGATAGCACATAGACTTCCCCGCTCCCGTCGGCATAACGCCCAACACGTCCCGACCCTTGAGAATGCTGTCGATAAGCTGCTCCTGACCGTTTCGGAACGAGCTGTGACCAAAATATTGCCTCAAAACCTCTAATTTTGTCATGAAGTTCACCTTTACAAAAGAACAGGGGCAAGCGCCCCCAAAATGTTTAATTATCCGCAATTCCACTTATACAGCACGTTTAAAAACACCTCTTAATATAAGCTTTTGCGACTATAATCGGTCATATCGCCAATCTTTTCAAACAACTCGCGGACGGTCGTTTCCTTGCTTTGTATCTTCAAAAGCTCCGCGTCGGTCGCTCCGATAAATTCCACAAAATCAACGTGACCGTTGGGAGTGTCAATGCCTCGTACAAGCGTATCGGGTACGGTGATAAAGCCTGTCAGCGCGGACATTTGGCGCACGTCGATGCCGTTCTTCTGCCCCGTGTATATCCACTCCCACGCGTTGAACAGCTCGCCGTTGTTAAACGTTATCTTCGCCAGGTTTTGAAAATTTCCGCAAACGCAGCGTATTTCGGCTTCCTCGTCCTCGCAGCAGTCCTTTTTGAGCCGCATTGTGAACTCCATTCCGAAACCGCTCCACTTGGGGTCGTCCGATTCCTTTTCGTAAAGCTCCGAAAGCCCGTAGGTGACAAAATGCCAGCAGTCGCCGCCGTCGTAAACGCTGATGCCGTCGAGCGGGTCGGGACCGCCCAGTCGCCACGGAATTAGCGTTCCGAAGTGTTTCCGCTCCTCCTGCCCGGGGTAGACCCTTAAGAACGCCTCATCTATCGCTCCCCAGCCGTCCATAACGACCTCTTCATCCGCTCCGTCATTCTTATCATTGTTCTTCTTGATCTTATCAAATAATCCCATAGATCCTCCAACAGCCGAGCAATAACGCAAAGGGCTGATCGTTACCTTGTACCGAAAAGTCTGTCTCCGCCATCGCCGATACCGGGGATAATATACAGATCCTCGTTAAGCCCGTCGTCAATAGCGCCGCAGATTATCTCAACCTCGGGGTGCGCCTCGTGGAGCGCCTTGATACCCTCGGGGCAGGTGAGCACGCACATAAACTTGATGTTCTTCGCACCAGCGTTCTTGACGATATCAACCGTCTTGACCGCCGAAACGCCCGTCGCGAGCATAAGATCGAGAATAATTACTTCACGGTTCGCGATATCGAACGGCAGCTTGCAGTAATACTCCGCAGCGGTGTTACCGTTAAGTTTGTCGCGGTAAATTCCCACATGACCGACCTTCGCGGTAGGCACGAGCGCCAGAGCGCCGTCCACCATTCCAAGACCCGCGCGCATTATCGGTACGAACGCCAGTTTGCGCCCGCTGATGATTTTAGAGTTCGCCAGCTCGCCGAGCGGGGTCTGTATCTGAACGTCCTTGAGCGGCAGATCGCGCGTCGCCTCGTAGCACATGAACATGGATATCTCGTGAACCAGTTCGCGGAAGTCCTTTGATCCCGTATTCTTATCGCGTATCAGCGACACCTTATGCTGCACGAGCGGGTGATCGCATACAATTACATTGTCAAATTTTCCCATTTATTTACCCTCCAGCTTCATCATTTTGTCAACGCGGACAGCGTGCCGTCCGCCCTCAAATTCGGTACTCAGAAACACGTCGGCGATATTGCACGCCAGACCGCCGCCGACAACGCGTCCGCCCATACACAGCACGTTCGCATCGTTGTGCAGTCTTGTAAACTTCGCCGAATACTCGTCCGTGCAGAGCGCGGCGCGTATTCCCTTGATCTTGTTGGCGCTCATGGATATCCCGATACCAGTACCGCAGATAAGTATCGCCTTTTCGCATTCGCCGCCCGCTACCTTTGCGCAGACCTTTTCGGCGATGTCGGGGTAATCCGCCGTTTCGCCGTTACAGCCGCAGTCGACAAGCTCAACGCCCTGCTCCGCAAGGTGCTTCACCAGCTCGCATTTCAGCGCGTAGCCGCCATGATCCGATCCAATAGCTATCATAAAATCTCCCTCTTTTACTTAAAGTTTTACTTAATTATACACCATTTTCCCGCGCGGGTCAACAGTATATGGAAATTTTGCCACCGTTCACCCGAAAATTATTCGTCAATTTCAATCATCCTTTTGTATACTCCCGATGATCCTTCGCCTATCATAACCGCGCCTGCGCATTTCTTATAAAATTCAACGGCGGACTTTGCAGGCCATCCTATAACGGCATACGCGTATCCAAGCTCCCGCATAGATTCCAGAGACCTCAGCAGCAGCGCCTTTCCTATCCCCTTTTTTCTTTCACTGTCCAGCACTGCCATAGGACCGAAAAAATTTTTCGCTGTCGCTTCATAGCACGCAAAACCGATTATTTTCTTTTCCTTGGTCGCTATATTGCAGGTCACGGGATTATTGCAAAAGGCGGCGCTTACTTCATCCGAATAGTCATCCTTCGAGCATGTTTTGGAAAATTCAATTATCCTGCTCCTGTCGGGAGCCAACGCCTTTTTAATTCTAATTCCCTCCTCCGACAGTTTTTCTTCCAAAGCATAAGAAAAAGGAATATCGTATAATTTTACCAGCATATCCGCCATAATGTTACCTCAAGCTTTACCCGCTAAATAGCAATCCACCAGCACACACCATACCTATCAATAACGGTGGCGCAACACTTGTTCCATGGTACCTCATGAATCTCTTCAATAACAACTCCGCCATCACGCAAAACATCAAATGCACAACGAACACGTTCTTCGGTTCCCATCTCAAATACATTAAAAGTCATTGTTTCCCATCTCATTTTATGAATAACATCTACATCATAAGGATTTTTTGCTTCGCCTATTGCCAAAAAGCCTTCACCATTATATGATAATACACAATGTTCATAGGCAGTCCCGCTGCTATTTTTTATCTCAAGTGTTATTTCCACACCAAATGCTTTACAATATGTTTTTGCTGCCTCAATACTGTTTTTTACATAAACTTGAGTATAATTTTTCATATATGTTGCCTCCATTACTGTTTCTTCAATATTCTGACTAATAAAACACAGCAATTTACTCTGCCTTATCCCTCGCCAGCCGTTCACGCTCCGCCTGCGGCAATCTGAGATAACTCGGCATAAGCGCTGCCGCGGCAATATCGGGTTTTCCCCCGGCGGCAAGGCACACTCCGCTGCCGCGCTGAAACCGCAGCGCTATCGGCGCTAACTCGTATTTCTTTTCGGTGAACCCGTGCGTCAATTCCGCGCCGTCGCCCGCGAGAATTACGCGTTCACCGAGCTCCGACAGCTCCTCCGAAAGCTCCGCGAGCGTGATTGCCCTGTCCTCGCAAAGCCGTGTTATTACGCCGTTCTCCGAGCGGAACAGCGCGTTATATACCTGCTTGCACCGCGCGTCCATACACGCGCAAATGATTCCGTCAATTTGCACAAAATTGTACGCTATCGCCTCCAAGGTCGATACGGGAACGCACGGCTTTTCCGCGCTGAAGCACATTCCCTTGACGCAGGAAATGCCGATACGAAGCCCCGTAAACGAGCCGGGACCCGTCGTCACGGCTATTCTGTCCACCTCGGAAAGCGTTATTTTCGCGCCGTCGAGCATTGACCTCACCATAGGGAGAAGCGTTTCGGAGTGCGTGTGACGCGTGTTAAGGAACTGCTCGGCGATAATTTTCCCGTCCTCATACAGTGCGCAGCCCGCCGTTATCGCGGACGAATCTATTCCCAGTATCATAAAATCACCACCGATCAAATTTGTGCACTATCACCAACGTCACCAAAACATTCACCCGTAACGGTAATTTTCCGCCCGTTCTCGGAGAGCTTTTCGATACGTATCTTTACGACATTTTCCAGTTCATCCTCCAAGCCGGGAACATTCTCGCTCCACTCGGCGGCGATGATCCCGTCCCTGTCGAGGTAGTCGAAGAAACCGACCGCGTACAGGTCGTCGCAGCCCGAAATTCGGTACAGGTCGAAATGGAAGATCGGCACGCGACCCGTATACTCGTGAACGAGCGCGAAGGTCGGGCTAGTGACCTCCTCTTCCGTGCCGAAATACTCCGCCAAGCCCTTTGTGAACGCGGTCTTGCCCGCGCCCATTTCGCCTTCGTACAGTATCACGTCACCGACCTTAAGGCGCTTTGCGGTCTCCGAGGCGGCGGCGCGTGTTTCCTGTTCGCTGTTAGTAATAAACTCCATCAGAACAATCCTGTAATTACGCCGCTGCCGTCAACGTCGATATTCTCCGCCGCGGGAACCTTGGGCAGCCCGGGCATGGTCATAATGTCACCCGTATACGCTACAACAAAGCCCGCGCCCGCACTTGCGCGAACGTCGCTTACGGTTATGGTGAAATTCTCGGGCTTGCCGAGCTTTGCGGGGTCGTCGGATAGCGAGTACTGCGTTTTCGCAACGCAAACGGGAACTCTGTCAAGACCAAGGTCCTCTATCTCCTTGATAGCCTTTTCCGCTTTGGCGGTGTAAACTACGCCGTCCGCGCGGTATATTTCCTTGGCAATAATTGCGAGCTTTTCCTTGATCGTCAGCTTCTCATCGTACAGCGGCTTGAAATCGGTCTGACAACCCGTGCAGCGGTCGATCGTCGCGCAAACCTTTTCCGCGAGGTCAACGCCGCCCTCGCCGCCTTTCGCGAACACATCCGAGAACGCGACCTCAACGCCCTTGTTCTCGCAGTACTCGCGGACAACGGCGATCTCCGCGTCGGTATCCGTGCCGAAATGGTTTATCGCAACAACCACGGGAACGCCGAATTTGTGCATATTCTCGATATGCACGCCAAGGTTCACAATGCCATTTTTCAACGCCTCGACGTTCTCCTTGGTGAGCTCGGGCTTGGGCACGCCGCCGTTATACTTCAGCGCACGGATAGTCGCGACGAGCACCACGCAGTCGGGCTTAAGCCCCGCAAAGCGGCACTTGATGTCGAAAAACTTCTCCGCGCCGAGGTCGCTTCCGAAACCCGCCTCGGTTATCGTGTAGTCGGACAGCTTCATAGCCAGCTTGGTCGCGCGGACAGAATTGCAGCCATGCGCTATATTCGCGAACGGTCCGCCGTGGATTATCGCGGGGTTGTTTTCAAGCGTCTGCACGAGGTTCGGATTTACCGCGTCCTTGAGCAGCGCCGTCATAGCGCCCACTGCCTTAAGGTCGCGCGCGAACACGGGCTTGTTGTCGTTCGTAAACGCAACGAGGATATTCCCGAGACGGCGCTTAAGGTCGTCAAGGTCGCTCGCAAGGCAAAGTATCGCCATAATTTCACTCGCGACGGTTATCTGGAAGCTGTCCTCACGCGGAACGCCGTCCATTTTGCCGCCCAGACCGATAACACAGTTGCGGAGCGCTCTATCGTTCATGTCAAGACAACGCTTGAACAAAATCCGCTTAACGTTGATATTCAGCGAATTCCCCTGCTGCAAATGGTTGTCCAGCATAGCCGCAAGCAGATTGTTCGCCGCGGTTATCGCGTGCATATCGCCCGTGAAGTGCAGGTTGATGTCCTCCATGGGAACGACCTGCGAATATCCGCCGCCTGCTGCTCCGCCCTTGACGCCGAATACGGGACCCAGCGACGGCTCACGCAGCGCCAGACACGCCTTTTTCCCTATCCTGTTCATGCCCTCGCAAAGACCTACCGAAGTGGTGGTCTTTCCCTCGCCCGCGGGGGTAGGGTTGATCGCGGTCACGAGTATCAGCTTGCCGTCAGCATTGTTCGCCGTCCTGTCAAACAGTGGCTGCGAGAGCTTCGCCTTGTAGTGACCGTAAGGCTCGATCTCCTCCTCGGTCACGCCGAGCTTCTTCGCGATCTCACCGATTTTCAGCATTTTCGCCTGCTGTGCAATTTCAATATCTGTAAACATAATTTCCTCCTTATTTAAAAGGCAAGTTGCTCTTGCCGTAACGCGCTTTAATGCGCCGCCGTTAAGTTTGCTGCGCCGTTCGTCAGATCAGCTTTATCTGGTCAATATCGTCGCCGGAAATTATTCCGGCAGCCGGTACGGTCTTAATTCTGAAACGCTCGATATCCTCCACGTCGACGTTTTGCGCTATTTGCACGGAAGCCAGCTCCGCCTTGGTCAGGCGCATTACCTGAACTCCCTGTGTGTCACGCGTCGATTTCGCGAGAACGAGCGCGGTATTGAACATTATCACCTTGCCCGCGGTCGATTTCAGAATAAAGTCCTCCTCGCCCTCGATAACAAACATCCCGACCATCTCCGACAGCTCCGAATACGCGTTTTGAAGCTTCTTGCGCTTGGTCTTTGTGGAATATGACGAAAGCGGTATCTTCGCACACTTGCCGTTCTTAAAGAAAATCACCAGCGTTTCGGTGAATTTCTCCGTTACCGCCATAAATACTGGCAGTTCCCCGTCGTCCATTCCGAGCTTTGCAGGAACGAAATCGCCCATAACGCTCGCCTTTATCTCGGGGAAATCCGCGCAGCGCGATTTGTAACATTGAAATTTATTGGTAAAGAACAGCAGCTCCGAATTGCTCGACACCTCCGCCGAGAAAATAATCTCGTCCTGCTCCTTGAGCTTCTGCTCGTTTGACATTCTGAGCGACTTCGGCGTGATCTGCTTAAAGTAGCCCTCGCGCGTGAAAAACACATTCACGGGATAGCCCTCGGGCTGCTCCTCCTCGATCTCCACATCCTCCGCAACGTCGTACAGGAACATTGTGCGGCGCGGCTGTGAGTACTTCTCGCTGACCTCTTTCAGCTCCCCGATTATCACCTTGTCGATCTTTTTCGGGCTGTTTAATATCTCCTCCATTCCAGCGATATCCGAGGTAAGCTGCTCCGTTTCCTCGGTACGCTTGAGGATATACTCGCGGTTGATGTGGCGAAGCTTTATCTCCGCGACGTATTCCGCCTGCGGCTCGTCAATGCCAAACCCGACCATAAGGTTCGGAACGACCTCCGCCTCCTCCTCGGTCTCTCGGATAAGCTGTATCGCGTAGTCAATATCGAGCAGTATCTTCTTCAAGCCGAGAAGCAAATGAAGCTTCTCCTTTTTCTTGTTGAGATCGAAGTAAATACGGCGCTTAACGCACTGTCGGCGGAACTCCGTCCACTCGCTGAGTATCTCGTAAACGCCCATTACGCGCGGCGTTCCCGCTATAAGCACATTGAAGTTGCAATTGAAATTATCCTGTAACGGCGTGAGCCTGTACAGCTTTTGCATTACCGTGTCGGAGTCATAGCCCTTTTTCAGGTCGAACGCAAGCCGCAAGCCACTCAGATCCGTTTCGTCGCGAACGTCAGATATTTCCCTTATCTTGCCGTCCTTAACTAGCTCGACTACCTTGTCGATTATCGCCTCGACGGTGGTCGTAGGCGGTATCTGCGTTACCTCGATGCACCGCGCATCCTTGTCGAAGCTGTACTTCGCGCGGACCTTGACCGCTCCCAAGCCCGTTCTGTAAATTTTCTCCATCTCCGCCTCATCGTAGACGATATACCCGCCGCCCGGGAAGTCGGGACCTTTGAGCGTGGACAGAGCGTTGTGGTCGGGATTTTTTATGAGCGATATCGCAGTTTCACAAACCTCTGACAGATTGAACGAACATATATTGCTCGCCATTGATACGGCAAGTCCGAAGTTGGAGTTGACTAGCACGGACGGAAACCGAACCGGAAACAGCGTCGGCTCGACGGTGGTGTTGTCGTAATTCGGCGCCATATCCACCGCGTCCTTGTCGATATCCGCGAACAGCTCCGCGCTTATCGAATCGAGCTTGGCTTCGGTGTAACGCGCGGCGGCATACGCCATATCGCGCGAATACGCCTTGCCGAAGTTGCCCTTGCTGTCGACATACGGGTGCAGAAGCGCTTCGTTGCCGCGCGCAAGACGCACCATAGTCTCATAGATAGCCGCGTCGCCGTGCGGGTTGAGCTTCATCGTCTGCCCGACGATATTCGCGGACTTGGTTCGTCCGCCGTTCAGCAAGCCCATTTTATACATAGTGTATAACAATTTCCTGTGCGAGGGCTTGAAGCCGTCTATCTCGGGAAGCGCTCTCGATACGATAACGCTCATCGCGTAAGGCATATAGTTCTCCTCGAGCGTGGTGACGATATCGGTCTCGACGACCTTTCCCGAGCCTTCTATATATGCAGAGCTTGTTTTCGGCTCGTTCTTTTTGGGTGTTTTCTTTTTCAACTTTTATTACTCTCCGTATCTTTTCAACAAAATATTACATAAAGTCAGCCGCCTCTAAATACTTGCTGCCATTTTCGCGAATAAACTCCTTGCGCCCGTCGAGGTCGTTGCCAAGCAGCACATCGAACATCATGCGCGTTTTCTCCGCGTCGGTCGGCGTTACCTTGATAAGGCGACGCGTGCCTGGGTTCATGGTTGTGAGCGACATCATATCGGGGTCGTTCTCGCCGAGACCTTTCGAGCGCTGTATCGTGTACTTCTTCCCGTCTATCATCTCGAGAATACGCGTTTTCTCGGGCTCGGTGTACGCGAAGTAAGTCTTGTCCTTGGTGTTTATCTCGTACAGCGGCGATTCCGCGATATAGACGTAGCCGCGTTCTATCAGCGTGGGGCAAAGCTCCTGTATCATTGTCAGAATAAGCGTGCGTATCTGAAAGCCGTCATAATCGGCATCGGTACAAATTACCACCTTATTCCAGCGCAGGTTGTCAAGATTGAACGAATTGAGGTTCTTATTCGCCTTGGATTTGACCTCAACGCCGCACCCGAGCACCTTTATAAGGTTGGTGATTATCTCGCTCTTGAAAATCTTGTCATAGCTTGCTTTCAGACAGTTGAGTATCTTTCCGCGCACGGGAATGACAGCCTGAAACTCCGCGTCGCGCGCCAGCTTTACCGATCCGAGCGCGGAATCGCCCTCCACGATATACACCTCGCGGCGCGAAACGTCCTTGCTGCGGCAGTCGACGAACTTGTCAATACGGTTAGTGAGATCGATCTTCGCGGTGAGGCTGGCGATAGAGGACGAGCGCACCTTCTCCGCGTTCTCGCGCGAGCGCTTGTTGACGAGAACACGTTCTGCTATCTTCACCGCCTCGTCGGGGTTTTCGAGGAAATATACCTCCAATTGGTGCTTAAGCCAGTCGATCATAGCGTCCTTGATAAACGCGTTCGTGACTGCCTTTTTCGTCTGGTTGGCGTAGCTTGCCTGCGTGGAAAAGTTAGACGAAATAAATATCAGGCAGTCCGCGACGTCATCCCATTTAATGGCTTTCTCACCCTTGTTGTACTTATTGTTATTTTTCAGATACGCGTCAATCTGCGAAAGAAACGCGCGCTTCATCGCGTCATCGGGAGAGCCGCCGTGCTCCAGCCACGAAGAGTTGTGGTAATGCTCGACAAAGTGTATCTCCTTGCTGAACGTGAACGCTACGTTCATTTTCAGCTTGTACTCCTCTTTGTCCTCGCGGTCCTTGCCTTGCCGCTGAGTACTCCAGTACTGCGGCGTGGTAAGTGCCTTATCCCCGGCAACCTCTTTCAGATAGTCAAAGATACCGTCCTCGTAGCAAAGTATCTTCTCGTCTGCCGTGCCGTCTCCGACGCCGGCGTCCTCGTTCTCGATACGGCGCACAAACTCGATACCGCCGTTTACGACCGCCTGTCTGCGGAGCATATCGTCCAGATACTCGCCGCCCACGTCGATATCCGTGAACACCTCAAGATCGGGCTTCCAATGTATCTTCGTTCCCGTGCTTGTGCACTTCGACTTCACAAATCCTTTTTCGTTATCCGTGACGTTGAAGCCCTTTTCAAAGCGGAGCGAGTACTTCCACGTGCCGTTGCAGCTCTCGACCTCCATATACTCGGACGCGAACTGCGTCGCGCACAAGCCCAGACCGTTCAGTCCGAGCGCGAACGAGTAATTCTCGCCGCTGTTGTTGTCGTACTTGCCGCCCGCATACAGCGTACAGAAAGCAAGCTCCCAGTTGTACTTGTCCTCGGTCTTGTTGAAGTCAATGGGAATGCCGCGTCCGAAGTCCTCCACGGTTATGGACTTATCCGCGTGGAGCGTAATGTTAATGCGCTTGCCAAACCCCTCGCGAGCCTCGTCTATGGAGTTTGAGATTATCTCGAAAACCGAGTGACGGCAGCCCTCGATACTGTCCGACCCGAAGATTACCGCGGGACGCAGACGGACTTGGTCGGGACCCTTCAGCGCTTTTAGGTCATTGTAATTAGATTCTTTCGCCATTTCTTTTCATCCTATCATTCAAATTTACCAATACAGCTTAATTATACCATATATTGTTGCAAAAATCAAGTGCATACACAAAATTTTATTGCCGAGAGAACTCTCGGCAATCGATTACTTTAACGGTTCCGTGAGCAGCGCAGCAAGCCTGTCGTCATCTGCGCCGCCGTAGTTGACGACGTACAGCTCCCCGGCGCAGTTCTTGTCGGCGTAGTAATAGGCGAGCGGCGTTATCCGTATTCCGCATTGCGTGCAGACCTCGGTCATCTCCGCGGCGCTTTGCCCTGCCGAGATCGTGAAGTGCAGTCCCGCGTTCTCCTCGGAGACCCCGATATCGGGATAGCGCGAAATGAGCTGCAAAACAAGATCGCGGATACGGCGGAAACGCTTTTTGGAACGGTTTATGTGACGCTCAAAATAACCCTCCGAAATGAACCTCGCAAGTGTGTACTGCTCAAACGCGGGCACGGAACAGGCGTAAAACCCCAGCTTTTCACGCCAAAGACCGTAAAGCTCTTCGGAAAGGCACATATAGCTTATGCGCACCGAGGGCGCGATAGTCTGCGAAAATGTGTTCATGTAAATAATGCGACCAGTCGTATCCGTGCCGAACATGGTTGGGAGAGGCTTTCCGCTCCAGCGCAGCTCGCTGTCGTAATCGTCCTCGATGATGAACCGCCGCCCGTCCTCCTCCGACCAGCGCATAAGCTCGCGGCGGCGCGATATCGGCATAACAATACCCGTCGGGTAATGGTGAGCGGGAGAAATATGCGCCGCGTCGACGCGCTTTTTGTACAGTTCATCAACGATCATTCCCGACTTGTCGAGTGAGACGTATTCAAAGGCAACGTCGTTGAGCGTGTAGATTTTCGGCAGCTTTTCGTACCCCGGGTTCTCGATACCGTAGCGCTTATCCCTGCCGAGAAGCTGTATCAGCAGGTTGTACAGGTACTCCGTACCCGCGCCCGTGATTATGCGCTCGGGCGGCTGATAAAAACCCCGCGCGCGGTACAGATACCCCGATATCGCGCGGCGAAGCTCCTCCGCGCCGCCGCATGGCACTGGTCTCAGCAGCGCCGTACCTTTTTCGAGTATGACCGACCGCATAAGCCTTGTCCACACCGAAAACGGAAACTGTCCCGACGGAGCGGGTGCGCTGTCGTCGGTCTCCTCCGCGGTCTCGCCGGGTATCGCAATGCTTGGCAGCGCTACCGCTCCGCCGCTGTACTGCACGAAATATCCGCTCCTTTCGGCGGCACGGACGTACCCCTCGGCTATAAGCTGAGAATACGCGTTCTCGACCGTGATAACGCTGATTTGAAGCTGCTCGGACAGCGCACGCTTGGACGGGAGCTTTTCGCCCTCGCTCATCTTTCCCGAGAGTATATCACTTTTGATTTCCTCATAAAGCTGCTCGTATAGCGGTTTCGCGGCGTTTTTATCCAATGCTTTCATTATCGAATAATCTCCCCTGATAAGTATCCAAGTCCGCAAGCCGCTTGTCGATACCGCCGAGCACGGATATTTTGTCGCGGCTCCACTGCGGCGCGGCGAGCAGGCTCTTGTCACCGTCGCCCGTCACGCGCTCGATGACCGTCTCGGGCGGCAGGAGCTCGAGCTGTCGGGCAACGATATCGATATATTCGTCCTTTTCTATCGGCGTATACGCGCCGCTTTGGTACATCTCGTACAGCTCGGTGCCGCGCAGGACGTGCATCGAGTGTATCTTAACGCCATCGGGGCGGAGCTTTCCGAGTGCCCTCGCCGTGTCGAGCATCATCTCGCGTGTCTCATTAGGCAGCCCGTTGATGATGTGTACGCAAACGCGGATATTATGCCGTTTCAACAGCTCATAGCCGCACAGGAAATCCGCGTAGGTGTGTCCGCGGTTTATGAGCGCGGCTGTACTGTCGTGGATAGTTTGCAACCCCAGCTCCACGGTCAGCGGCAGCGGACATTCTGCGAGTATCCGCGCTTTATCCGCGTCAAGGCAATCGGGGCGCGTAGCAAGTGAGACCGCGAACGCGCCGAGCCGTTCAGCCTCGCAAAGCATTTCGGAAAGCCGCTCGGGGGAGCAGTTGGTATTGGTGCGCAGACCGTAATACAGCAATATTTTCGCGGAAGGGCACTTTGCTAGGATACGCGCCTTTTCGGCGGCAAACTGCTCTTCAATGGTACGTGTGTCGGGCTTGTTTTGAGCGCAGAAAACGCACCCGCCGGCGTTCGGACAGGATAATCCTGCGTCAACGGTGGCTTTAAAAACGCGTCCGCCGTAGGTTTGCAGATTGTGGTAGACCAGCGTGCGGTAGCGCTTGTTGTCGTTTGAGTAGGGAAAAGAATTCATTTTTGCTCCTTATCGGCGCTGTCCATAGCCGAAATAACAGCTTTCATCACATCAAGAGTATTCTCTCCCTTAACGTCGACGAGCATTCTCGGTCTGCCGACCGTCTCCAGCCGCATACGCTTTCCGACCGCCTTGGTGACCGCCGAGAGCTTCATCATGTCAAACTTGCTGAGGTAGAACACCAGATCGTCGCCGACCTGCGATATCTCCGAGACGTTGGACAGCGCCGCCATGTTCCTGAAGCGCGCAACGTCAATAAGCCCGAGCACCGACGCGGGCGGGTCGCCGTAACGGTCGATCAGTTCGTCGGTGATATCCTCCGCGTCTTCGGCGGTGGCGATACGCGCTATCTTACGGTAACAATCCACTCTCTGCGCCTGATTGGAGATGTATTTGTCGGGAATGAACGCGTTTATCCGCACGTCGACAAGACATTCCTCCTTGTGAACGTTCTTCTCGCCGCGCTCCTCGCGGACGGCTTCGTCAAGCAGTTGCAGATACATATCGTAGCCGACGTTCGCGAGATGTCCGCTCTGCGACGAGCCGAGGATATTTCCCGCGCCGCGTATCTCAAGGTCACGAAGGGCAATGCGGAAACCGCTGCCGAACTGCGTGAACTCGCGGATAGCGTCAAGGCGGCGCTGCGATATCTCCGACAAAATTTTCCCCGGTTGAAACGTAAAGTACGCGTACGCGCGCTTATTTGTTCTTCCCACTCGTCCGCGGAGCTGGTGGAGCTGCGCCAAGCCCATATAATCTGCGTTCTCGATTATCAGGGTGTTGACGTTCGGCACGTCAACGCCCGTTTCGATTATTGTTGTGCAAACGAGAACGTCAAGCTCGCCGTCGAGAAGTCTGCGCCAAACCTCCAGCAACTCGTCCTCGGACATTTTGCCGTGCGCAACGCCGATAGTCGCCTCTGGAACCAGCGCACGTATCTTGTCCGCGCAGCCGTAAATTGACTCTATGCGGTTGTGAATATAGTAGACCTGCCCGCTGCGGCGAAGCTCCTTCTGTATCGCCTGCGCGACTATTCCCCAATCGTGCTCGATAACGTAGCTTGCTATGGGCTGTCTGTCCTGCGGCGGCTCGTCGAGAACGCTCATATCGCGTATACCGCTCATCGCCATGTTCAGCGTTCGCGGAATGGGCGTTGCCGACAGCGACAGAATGTCCACGCCGCTGAACGAGGTCTTGAACTTGTCCTTGTGCGCAACGCCGAAACGCTGCTCCTCATCGATGATAACCAGACCCAAATCCTTGAATTTAACGTCGTTCTGTATAATACGGTGAGTGCCGATGACCATATCAATGCGCCCGCTCGCGAGACCCTTAAGTATCTCCTTCTGCTCGGAGGCGCTTTTGTAGCGCGACAGCAGCGCGATGTTTATCGGAAAGCCCTCCATTCGCCCGCTCGCGGTCTGATAATGCTGCCACGCGAGCACTGTCGTCGGCGCAAGCAGCGCGCATTGCTTTCCCGTTTCTACGCACTTAAACGCCGCGCGGAGCGCGACCTCGGTCTTACCGAAGCCCACGTCGCCGCACAACAGACGCTCCATTGGCTGAGGGCGCTGCATATCCGACTTTATCTCGTCGATACAGCGCAATTGGCTGTCCGTCTCGACGTAGGCGAAATGCTGCTCGAAATCCTCCTGCAGGCTGTCGTCCTCGGGGAACGCAAAGCCCTGCGACTTCATCCGCTTGCTGTACAGCTCGATAAGCTCCGCCGCCATTTCCTTCGCGGCAGCCTTTGCCTTGGCTTTCGATTTCGTCCACTGCTCGGAATTCAGCTTGTTGAGCTTCACGGTGGACGTGTCGCCGGTGCCGATATAGCGCGAAACGAGGTCAAGCTGCGTTACGGGGACGTGCAGTACGTCCGCGCCCGCGTATTTTATGCGGATATAGTCCTTAGCCACGCCGCCCGTTTCTATCTTGTGAACGCCATCAAACACGCCAATGCCGTGCGCGTAATGCACCACGAGGTCGCCCACAGCGATATCCTCCAGCGAGCGTATCTCCTCGCCCTTTTTCTTTTTGGGAACGCGCCGCCGCGCCGCATGAACAGCCGTATGCGTAAATACGCACAGTCCGCTTTCAAGATACTCCGCGCCCGCTGACAAGGTACCCTGCGCGACTATCACCTTTCCGGGGATAATATGCTCGGGGTTCTCGTAATATTCCGCGTTAAATCCGTCGTTTATCAGGTCCTGAGCGAGGTTTTTCGCGCCCTTTTCCGTTCCCGCGAAGATAAAGCAGCACATTCCCTTGCCGAGATAATTTCTCAGCTCGTCCTCGAGAATTTTGTATTCGCCGCTCCACGTTCCCGTCTGCACCGCGCCGTGAACGTTTATCATAGTCCCGAGCTCCAGACCGCCGCCGCGCACAAACGAATCGAAATAAATGCGCGTGCGGTTCTCCATCATTGAATATAGCTCCGATTTCGTCAGCATAAAGCGGTCGAGGCCCTTGCAGATACGCGCCTCGTCGACAAGTATCTTCAGATCCTCGGCGTGCTGCAATGCCGCGCCGCGGAAGCTCTCGCGCACCGCGGTGTTCTCACACACGAAAACACGCTCCGCGTAGTCGAACACGGTAGCTTCTTCCTCATAGCACAACGGAAAGAACCTGTCCGCGCTGTGCAGCTCAACGCCGCCGCGGAGCTTTTTCACGTCCTCATCGAGCCGTGACTTGATATCCTCGGCTTTCTTGCCGCGGAGCTTTTTCGATAACGCTTCAATGCGCTCGCAAAGCTCCTCCGCGCTGTCGAACAGCGTTTCGCGGGCGGGAGAAACGGCGATATTATCGAGCGTGGCCGTCCTGCGCTGCGTTTCGAGGTCGAATTCGGACAGGCTGTCCACGCTGTCGCCCCAAAGCTCGATACGATATGGCGCTGTGCTGTTCGGCGGAAACACGTCAACGATACCGCCGCGCACCGAAAACTGTCCCGCGCCCTCCGTCAAATCCGCGCGCGAGTAGCCCGCCGCCGTCAGCCGCGAAATCAAGTCCTCAAGCGATATCTCGTCCTCACCCGAGAGCGTTATCGTGCGCTTTTTCAGATCCTCGGGGGGTATCGTCAATTGTGCCGCCGCCGAAGCCGAGCATATCACCGCCCTGCAGCCGCCGTTCAACATAGCGTTCAGCGCGAAAATGCGCTTGTGCTCGTATTCGCGCGAGGCAGCCTCCGCGTCCGCGAGCACGAATTCCTTTTCGGGATACAGCAAAGCCGCATTCTCACCTAACATCATATTGATGTCAAGGCACAGCTTCTGCGCCTCGCCCTCGCTCTCCGCTATGACGAGCGCAGGGGTATCGCTATCGACGAGCGCCGCGATAAAGTGCGCCTTGTGTATATGCGAAACGCCCGTGACCAGCGCGGGCAACACCCGGGCTCCGGGCAAGATGTTCTTAGGTTCGCCGAGATAGCTTTGCAGACGGACAAAATCGGGGTTCTGCCGCGCCGCGTTTACAAAAAAATTCATTCTGCTCATTTGTCCACCTTAGTCCGGTTCAACGCCGCATTTTTCGGCGGCTTCCTCCGTGTACATAATGCTGTATATCATCGGGAAACCGCCCGGCAGTTCCGAAAGCGTTTCCTCCGCCGCAGCGTAATAGCTCCCGTCGAGGTTGTCCGCATCAAGCGGCTTAACGTCGAAAAGCGTTAAACGGAGCCGATTGCCGTTCACCGCGGTAAAAAGTATCTCGTTGCACACACAGTCGAATTCGTTCGTGAATTTCTGCGTGAACTCGACCTCCCCAATGATCTTCTCATTCATAATTACCTCACGAGTTGTACTTGTTCATAGCCTCGTCAATTTTCCCCTGAACTATCAGCTCAAGGCATGCGACTGCGTTTTGAAAGCACTGCTCCAGCTTTTCGCCGTCCTCCTTTTTGAAGTGACCGAGCACCCAGTCGGCGAGCTTGTAGTCGGGGTTCGGCTTTGCGCCCACGCCCATTTTTATCCGCGGGAACGCGTCGCTGCCCGACAGGTAGATAATGCTCTTTATCCCGTTGTGACCGCCGTCGCTGCCCTTGCGGCGGATTCGTAGCTTTCCGGGCTCGAGCGAGATATCATCAAATACGATTATAGTGCGCTCAGGCGGTATCTTATAGAAATTCATAGCCTCGGTGACCGCCTCGCCGCTGTTGTTCATAAACGTCGTCGGCTTCATTATCAGGCAGCGCTTTCCTCCGCCGAAACTTTGTTGCGCGGCATCCGTACCGCGCTCTTGGTTTCGGCTTTGCAACGTCGTGTTGCCGCCGAAACTTTGTTGCGCGGCGTCCGTGCCGCGCTCTTGGTTTCGGCTTTGCAACGTCGTGTTGCCGCCGAAACTTTGTTGCG
>ERZ778496.682-NODE-682-length-29915-cov-7.846685_pt1 | contig 29915 bp, 30 predicted proteins | sample MGYA00433099_ERZ778496 | MGnify/ENA primary metagenome ERZ778496 (study PRJEB29527, sample SAMN07138962) | mouse gut metagenome | material: feces | host: mouse | place: China:Nanjing | collected 2016-01-25 ...
TGCGCCTGGCAGGACTCGAACCTGTACGCCTTTCGGCACCAGATCCTAAGTCTGAATCAGTATTTTAATTATCAATTGGTTAAGTTTTTGTACACAGATTGTACACACTTTCGGTTTGTCAATGAAAATGAGCTATGGGATACTTTCAACCGTGAGGAGATCCCGGAAAAAACATTATGGTTCACATATCTCTCTTACCTGTAGAATGCACCGGGGAAAGAAAAAATGGCTGGTGCGCAATATGTCGGTACGTCCGCATATTCATCGGCTCTTTGATACCTATGAAAAGGCATGGGAAGCCTATCAACGGCTTCTGCATCAGTCCTTGGAGGATATGTTGCCGGAATACTTGCGAAAGCAGGAGTGGAGGGAACATGTTGATGAACATGATTACAATGCCATTCTTTTATGGCGGGAATTTAGGAACATCTATGATGAAGTGACCCAACAATCCTCCCTTCCTTTGTATTTGGTAGTACGGGAAGCCTTGAAAAACCTGAAGCAGGAAATAGCCAACGGTGCAAGTTATGGCCGGAAAGACGCTGATGGTAACTGGATTGTAACGCGAACGGACCAGGAAAATCTGGATCGACTGGAGGAACTGACAAATTTGTTTTCTCTGACCAGATTCCTTGCCAATAAAACAGAACAGGTTAAGGTCGATTTTAAAAGAAAGTTTGGTCTTCTTGCAGAACAATATCGAGAGGTTATCGACAAAAAACTTGAATCAAATCTGGTCAAGAAAGCCCATCATGACAGCATGGTCATGGAACTGCAAAAATGGGCACAGGGATGGGAAGACCTTCCGCTCAATCAGATTACACCGAACATGATCGAAGAAAAGCTGGCTTCATTCCGATATCGAAAACAACCGCTCAGCAACGCCACTAGACGACGTTACCGCACAACCCTGCATGGATTTTTTGTCTGGGCGCAGAGCAGGGACCTCATTGCATATAACCCGGTCAAAAGGACTCTTGCCCCGAGAGCTGAATCTGTCGAGATTGGCATTATCTCCTCGGGCGATCTGAAGAAACTTCTACAGGCAGCGCTTGATCATGACAAAGGCATGTTGTTTCGCTTGGTCTTGGCCGCCTTTTGTGGCCTGCGGCGCTCCGAATGTGTCAGAATAACGCCAGACGCCATTCTTGATGAAAAGGATGAAGTATTTGTCTCGGCATCTATAGCCAAAACTGGGAAGCAGCGTTTTGTACCACTTCCCACAGCAGCCAAAGCATGGCTCGCTTTGGCGAAATATGAACCACCTCCTGACGAAATTGACAGATTACATGAGAACCGCTATGGGCGTTGCCTCAAAAAACTGGCAGAAATTGCAGGAATTGTTCTGCCTCATAACGCCCTGCGCCATTCATTCGCTTCATATGCTGCCGCCAAGACACACGACATTCCCCGGGTGTCCATGTGGCTGGGACACACGAGCTCCAACATGACGGAGAAGCACTACCGGGAAGGTGTGCGAGCAGCCGAGGGCGAGGCATGGTTCAACATTTTTCCGGAAGAAGAAACGAAATAAATGCGATGTAGTCGACGATGTAGGCTTGCTTAGCCTGCATGTCGAGAGCGTCGTTGGCAGCTCCCTGAACTTTGTTGGCAATCGTATCGATTCCCCCTGTAGGAGGGGCTCCGGCTTTCGCAGCCGCAGGAGCTATGCCTGGGGAAGGTGGGATTGTCGGACCTACGGGACGCCGGGCAAGTTGGTTTGGCGGCATCTGTGGGGCTTGCTGTGGAGGCATTGAAGCAGTTTTATTCCAAGGCTGTTGAGTTCCCCATACTAATCCGCCAGAAGAACGTGCGAGAGGCTGAGGCGAAGGCGCTCCTTGAATCTTGGGTTGTGCGTTTGCAGTCCTGTAAGATGACAAGTACTGCTGAGCCTCACGACGTTGTTGTACCTCTTGCTGATTGAATTGTTTAACCTTATTTACCGCAACCAGGGGGCTAGCAAGAGCCGCACCGCCGGGAATCATGGTCGCCAAATTAGTAACAGCATTACTAGCCGCATCCTGCCACGACGCATACTTATCGAGATCCTCATCGCTGAAATCTTCATCCGGGTCAGCGGTGTAACCGGCTGGAGCTGAGCCTGTATTCGCGTAGGATGTTTGAGCTTCAGCTTTCGGGTCACCCTCGTTTGGAGGGGTGACTTTATTTGCTACGGAAGAGCTTATTAGCACGCCTCCGAGGCCTCCTGCTCCCATACCGAGAACGCCTGTCAGTGCGGTAGCTGTGTCGCCTGCACCAAGATGGCGTGCCAGGTGAGCCGCACCTGCACCGCCTCCCAGGGCTCCTATGGTACCACCCACACCAGATCCGAGAGCTTTTACCAACAGATTGGCAAGGCCGGGAGATGTGGATGCTGCTTTTGCCAAGGCTGGAAACTCAATAACATTGTCAAGTTGTTGAGACTCTGTAGGTTTATTCACCGTCTGCTGGGCTTTCCATTCCTCGTACGGAACAAGCTTGCCTGTCTGCGGATCGCGCTTGAAGGAGTTGGCCCGTACGTTCTTCCGGGCCTGGAGACGTACGCCCCGGTTGAGTCCTTCGATGAGGGGGGGCTCATTCCGGGCATGTCGATGGGCAGCTCGACTTCGGCGGCCGTGTTCGGATCTTTCTTGGAGCCGGGCAGCTTGAGCTTGATTTTGCCCATCTCTGCCTTGGGGTCTTTGCGGGTGAGGTACTTGCCGGTGGCAACGGCTCCCAGGAGGCCAAGGAGAAGGTTGAGATTTCTGGAGTTGGAAGCTAAGACTAAGTTGGTCTTAGCTATAGAAGTGGCTCAAGTAGTGCGCTGTATCATACGCATAGCGTTATGATACAGCGCACTACTTGGTAATGGGAGAAAATTATTTTGGGTTGGAATGAACTCTATATTTCTCATAATGACTCATATATTGTGCATATTTCTTGTTTTTGCTTACTATATGATACATATCTCTCTCATGAAAACCACATCCCCATTGCCGGGGCCAGTGAAAGTGGCACTCAAGAAGCTGGGAGCAGACATCAGCGATGCCCGTAAGAGGAGGCGTGTCCCCACGACACTTATGGCAGAGAGAGCCTTTATCTCGCGTTCCACGCTTGGACGTATAGAAAAGGGCGATCCAAGTGTCTCCTTGGGCAACTATGCCGCTGTTTTGTTTGTGCTGGGGCTGACTGACCGTCTCAAAAACCTTGTCGATGCCAATAACGATCCTGTAGGCCGAGCTCTTGAAGAAGAACGTCTGCCCAAACGTATCCACCTTCCCAAGACCCATGAGTGATACTCCCATCGACGTATTTATTGACCTGCCTTCCTTCCCGGGGCCGGTACAAGCGGGCAGGTTATGGTCGCACTTTCGCAAAGGGCGTGAATCTGCCTCCTTCGAATACAACAAGGAATGGCTCGCAAATCCGCACAGATTTGCTCTTGAACCACTTCTCCCCCTGGCTGACGGTACTTTTCATACCAATCCCGGGCAAAGTGTATTCGGAGCGATTGGCGATTCCACTCCTGACAGGTGGGGGCGCATTCTGATGCGGCGGGCTGAACTGGCTCGTGCACGAACAGCCAATGAAAGCCCCCATACGCTCTCCGAACTGGACTACCTGCTTAGGGTAAACGACGAAGCAAGGCAGGGAGCGCTGCGCTTTTCACAGGATGGAGGACAATCGTTCTGCGCTCCTCCGGGGTCAACACCAATTCCGCCTCTGGTCAACCTGTCCCGTCTGCTGCATGCCGCTGATCATTTCTGCCGGGACGATGAAAATGCAGAAGACCTGCGATTGCTCCTCGCTCCCGGTTCTTCTCTCGGAGGAGCTCGGCCGAAGGCATCGGTAAAAGATAAGAAGGGGAATCTCTGCATTGCCAAGTTTCCCCGGCACGATGATGAATACAACGTTGTTGCATGGGAAGCCGTCGCCTTGACTCTTGCCTCCAAAGCCGGGCTTCAAGTCCCGCGTTTCGAACTGGAGAAAATAACTGACAAGGATGTCCTGATCATCTGGCGTTTTGATCGCACCCGGGAGCAGCGAAGAATCTCCTACCTGTCGGCCATGAGCATGTTGGGAGCTAGGGATAACGAGCAACACAGTTATCTTGAAATCGTAGACGCCATACGCCAGTATGGCGCTGCGCCCAGACAAGACTTGCGCCAGCTATGGCAACGGATCGCCTTCAGCGTCATGATTTCCAACACGGACGATCATTTGCGGAATCACGGATTTCTTCAGACGGGAGGAACAGGCTGGTCTTTATCGCCACTGTTTGACGTAAACCCGACTCCTGAAGATATACGCCCTCGCTACCTCAATACGGCTATCGACTGGGAAGATACATCCGCATCTCTGGATGTCCTTCTTAGCATCGCTCCCGAATGCGGGATTAAGACCTCTGAAACGAATGACCTGTTGGAACCGATTGCCCGGGCTGTCAGTCAGTGGCGTCAGGTTGCGGAATCATTCGGCATCAGCAAACAGGAGCAGGATCGCATGGCATCTGCCTTCGAACATAAAGATGGCTATGTGGCAGTATCCTAGTAGGATAAAGTAAACCATCGTGTGTCTACCAACAGTAGCGAGTAATGCCCTAGTTCTCATATGTTGAGCTCGGCAATAATCTTATCCGCTTCCTACATGGTAACGGTTGCAGTAATGAGGGACGGTATATGGATAGTAGAATGGGTTATTCGTCGAGAATCTCATGAAGATTAAGCCATGAAAGTAGAGCCTGGCGCTGATCTTCATACCAATCATTTGTCAAATAGTAGTTACGCCCACTGATGATGACAGGATCACTATAGTATCTTTTGGTATTTTTGATGGAGGAAAGCAACGAAATACTAAGAGAGTGTCCCTGAAACTCTTGATGATAATACCTAGGGGAGAGCAAGGAATCCAACATTTTATCATCAATTTTGTGTGTTGAGAAATATTCTCTCAACACACGTTGGGCAAAGGCGCCAATTTTTTCTTCACCTCGGCGATTTTCCTTTGAAATTTCGATGTGCTTTGTCTTTTGCCGTTTGAGCTGTAGCGTCTTCCAGTTAGCAGGATAGCCATTGGGTCTCTCAGGAATACTCTCTTCGTCAGGTTTCCAGCCAAAAATTTCGTAGGCTCGAAATTGGAGGATCTTTTGAATGGAAGGAGAATGGTCACTCAATGAAGCAATTGCCCTCGGTAGCAGAACGAGGTTTGCATAAACTGTGTGGTAATTTGTATTGTAGCAGGTATTTTCCCATACGTGGCAGGTTTCATATCCCTTCGGCACGATGCCATACCAAACCTTCATAGCAGCTTTCATCTGTGAATTGGGATAATTATTGCTGTCCAAATACAAATATTGTCCTTCCTGCCACCCTAAACTCTCTCCTGGTTTTTTACGACGAATGTGCGGATGTTTGGCACAACAACCATCCTGCCTTCTACACTGGTCATGCAATTGCTGAGGGGCCCATAGTGCTAGAGCAGCCACGAGAGGTCCCAAATCGATGTTCAATTTGCAAAGATGGGCTTCCAGTTGACTGTCTCCTATTAGTTCATTCAAATCCATAGTAGTCCAATAATAAGGTTGCTAATCTCTAATACGAAATTTTCTAAAAGTTTCAACAGGTAAATATTATCTCGTTAGTTTCCTGATATTGCTCGAAAAAAACGTCACTATTTAAAGTAATTTCGCCTAATATTCAAGGGCTCTTGAGAGAATCTCGGTTCTCCTGTGTTACCTGCTTGAAGCAGAGAGCTGATAAAAGCATGGAGACAAGAGTTTCAAGACGGTCAAGCAGGAGTGCATAGCATATGCCTTTGAGCATAAATATGGTTATGCTGCGGTATTAACGTAAGCTATTCTAACCCTTCCCTAACCGCTCGCTTTATTGTACTCAACTCCCGTATTCATCCTCGATCTGACAATGTCTACGCCGTTTCCGATAGCCACCGTCAAAGCTTGTGCGGATGGTGTTCTTGCCATCGAAGATGAAGTACGATATCAATGCATCAGGCAACAAGTACGTCCATGAACAATCAAACTCCCATCTCGGAAACTGCCCGCTGGGGACTCAATGCTCTCCATCGGGCTGTCAGAAAAGAAGTGGAAAAGAAGAGCAAGCTTGGACAGTATGTTATTATTTCCCGTCAGGGAAAAACGGTTCGCATACTGGCGGCGGATGCCCTCCGGGAGGCGGATAATGCCCAGCACTCCGCGCGGTAGAAGTTTTCTTGAATTTCCTGTCCTGTTCTCCTCTTCCGAGGCAATTTTTCGATGTTTTGTAAACAGGGTTGAGCTAGAGGCTGTGGTGATAGAGGCTTAGCGATTTCCCGGAAAAAGGCTCAATAGTCGAGAAGATTCTTGGTCTGAGTTCCCACAAGCCAGGGCGGAGATGTAATCTCGATGTTTATCTCGTTGTCTGGTGATTTCTGAATCTGATTGTTTCAGATGACGTACGGCATATCGATGTTTACGAGTCGACTAAAAGAAAAGCAATTTTTGCCTGGGAGTATTTGTCCATCTCGTCGAGGAGGAGCTGCTGGGTTTGGTAGTTCTCCTGGAGCTGGGTGTCCATGTGGGGGATTTCGGAAGATACAGCCAGTTTGGATGCGGCTGTCATCATATCCCGGTTCCTCTCTGCTTCATAGAGAAGTAAATCCGGAATCGGAAACCGGAACCTCCCTGTGACAGCTAAAAAACAGCTCGGCTTCATGATGAAGAAGAGCTGCTGAATGGAGGCTTTACCCATTCCTGGCTTCCAGCGTCCTGACGATCGCCTCGGCTCCACGCTTGTACACAGTTACCGCCAACAGCTCTCCGTCTCGAAAGACAGCCCAGAAGCGGGTTCCCTTGTACTTTTCAATCGTCAGCATCAGGCAACACCTCCTTTCCGGGGTGATGGTGTGAGTCGAGCAGATGTCTCAGTACGGCCCCGATATTGGATTCATACATGTCCCGTGTGTGCTTGTTGCAGACGACAGCATAAAGGCACCGGGCATCAAGGATGTCGATGCCTTCACCGCAGAGCCGGATGCAGCTTTCAAGGGTAGCCTGCTCCGTCTCCGGAATCGGAGAATTCAGCAGAATGCTTTCGTCGTCGTTCAGAGTCTCCTGCTGTTCTTCCGTCAATTCCGGGAGGTTCACCAGAGCCGTCATGGACGGCCCGTGAATCGTCAGCTTGCTCAACCCCAGCGAAGGATCGTTCTGATGTCTGCTGTAAAGCGACACTGCCTTCCCGATCCGGGTCAATAGTTCCGTATTCAATTCCAGATACACATACGGAGCGTCCGTATCATATCCGCTCGTGGAACGCAGTTGCGCGATGATGGACATCGTTTTCATGTCTCGTTTTCTTCCTTTCCTGTCGAGGTCACTTGCAGAAGAAGGCGATGACGCCCAGGATCAACAGCACGGCGAGCAGGTATGGAGCTACGGCCACCAGAGCCGACAGGATACCGACGACAATCGGCCCCAGCAGGCACAGCAATACGAGCGCCACTAGGGCGATGATAATATCTTTCATGTTCATGGCCGTACCTCATGCTGTAACCTTTGTCCGTGATGATCGACGAACCGGAGCGGCAGCGGACACCCATTGCCTGAGCGCCTGCCGTCCGGCATAGGTAATCAGCCAGCAGTCTGGGCGAAGCAGGAATTCTTCTTCCTTCGTGCGGATGATGAACTCCCTCCCTGCCAGACCACGGACAGCATGCCTGACGCTTTGCCGTTCGATACCGCAGCATTCTACCATGATCTCCTCGTCACTGCGTTCAAAGTCGCCGTGAAGGTACAGGAGAATGGACAGCTCCAGTCCGGTCAATGAGGGAGTTCGCCCCATACGCTTCACTCTGAGATGATGTTTTCTTCTCATGGTCGTCTCGGGTCAGTTGTGCAGGGTGTAGCTGTCAGCCAGATCCCAGAGCTCCCGGTTCAGGCGCGTGTTGCCGTCAATGCCGTTGAGCGCACGCAGGGAACGTCGACGGTAAGCATCTCCTTCCTTTGGCTTCAAAGGTGCTCCTCCTCGAATCAGGTTTTCCTGAACCCGGTTGAAGCACTGCCAGACGGTAGCCTGACCTCCTGCCGTAAAGCCGATGTCGTTCCAGCGCCGGGGCGACAGAAGGGCTTCGGGACGTATTCTGTCTTCGTAGTCGTCTCCCATACGCAGCTGTGCCGCTTCATGAACGAAGTCCACCTGCCGCCTGTAGGGGAGTTCGACTCCCTGCATGCGGAGGATGTCGTCCATAATGCGAGGCGTTTCGGAGGCCAGCCGGAGACTGGTCGCAATCACCTCGTCCCCGGTATGGCCCATGTGGCGGATGTTGATCGCGGCAATACGCGCCCCGACAATCAGGCCGTTGGTGCAGATCAGCCGGAAGATCCCGGCCATGAGCTGGTAGGAACAGCTGCCGTTGTGGCTGTTGATCATGACCACTTCGATGCGTTCGTTCCGGGTGCGTTCCAGCACGTCCCGATGGGCGAAGCGAATCAGGTGTTTGCGGATGGGAGTGCCGTCCGGTTTCCGGGAGCGTTGTTCCTGGGCTCCGACGACGAGGAACCCGGCTTCTTCCATCTGGTCGAGCAGTGAGTCGGAGGAAACGAAGCGGTACTTCTTCGAGCGGCTGTTGTCCTCGCGGTCGGCGAAGACGGAGGGTGCGACACGCCGGATCTGGACCCTGTCCAGCGGGCTGTTGTCGCGATTGCGATAGAGTTCGCGTGTGGATGTACGAGTATTCATATTCATTGATGATTGGTTTGTTGCAACAAAAAGCCCGCCTCCCGGAACAAGGCCGGGAGGCGGGCACAGACAGAAAGCAGAGAATCTACTTCCTCAGGGATATATGACGTGAGGAGAGGGGGATTTTCAGAGTAAAGAGTTCAAAAATAGGACACCTCATCTATTATGTATTGATTTACTGAGCCGTTCTTGCTGATAAATTGTTATGTCCCGTCGTCCTGTCTGCAAATCCACTTGATTTAGAAAACCCATCAATGTAGCTTGTGGGGGTTGGTTTGTAGCATTGTGTTCTCGTTTTTCAGAAGCCTTCGGGCTCTTACAGAAAATATAATGAATGAAGACTATGGACGAAAAATGGCTGAACGCGAGCAATGAACCGATCTGCAAGAGCATCAATCACAGCAGTAAGGAGCGGCCATGACCGAACTAATATAGCAATAACGAACAGATGCTGAAACTTTCAATTCTACTTAAACAGAACTTCCTCTGCTGTGACGCCAAAGGGCTTGTCCCAGAGCAAAATTACGGCTACTTATTCTCTAAAATCCCTGACAATATTCAGGAAGAAGCCCTCAGATTACCCATGTGGCACAATCAAACAGTAACAAGAATAGGAGGCAAATAATGGCAAGAGCGGATTTACTCCTTCGCCTTGTCCAATCCGGCGTACAGGGCGACAAGGCCAGCTTTAGAAAAATCGTCGAAGCGATCATAGCCGAAGAACGAACCAAGCAGCACAAAGTGCTGGCCGAAAAACTTGAGGAGTTTCTCAACGCTACAACAGCTGAACGCCCCATCACCAATGGCGGTGTTTCTATGCTAGATCAACGCATGGGCAATCTGTTCCATGAGGTCATGCCCCAGCGAAAGCTTTCCGATCTCATTTTGCCAAGTGAGGTGCAGCAGATTTGCCAGAGTCTGATTCAGGAACAACACCGGACCGATTTGCTCAGATCATATAACTTAGAACCCCGCAATCGTGTGCTTCTTATTGGACCTCCGGGCAATGGGAAGACATCGTTGGCCGAAGCTATTGCAGAAGCACTAATGGTTCCTCTGCTTATAGTTCGTTATGAGAGTGTCGTCGGCACATACTTGGGCGAGACAGCGGTCCGCTTGAAGAAACTGTTCGAGTACGCTTCTACTCGAAAGTGCGTTCTTTTCTTTGACGAGTTTGAAACACTTGGTAAGGAGCGCGGTGATCTTCACGAAACTGGTGAGATCAAGCGCGTGGTTAGTTCGCTACTCATGCAAATCGACAACTTGCCAAGCCATGTCATGGTTATCGGGGCAACCAATCATGCCGAACTACTGGACCGTGCGGTATGGCGACGCTTCCAGGTTCGCATGACGCTACCGGGTCCAACACGGGCACGCTTGACAGAGTGGGTCGAAAAGTTCGAACGTCGAGTCAAGATACCTTTGGGATATGCTCCTAGTACGTTGGCAAAACGCCTCCAAGGGTCTAATTTCGCGGAAGTCGAAGAGTTTGGCATGACCGTGTTTCGTCAATATGTGCTAGAACAACCTAATGTCGACATGAGGGATATCGTATCCAAAACTCTTCAGAGTTGGTCTGCAAGATCAGTTACCGTAGCGCAACAGGATAAACAGGAGGTGAAAGATGCCTGAACGTCCACTACTCCTTTTCCCGACACCTCAACTGGCCGATAGAACAAAACAGTCTCCCCAGTTCGGACGCGTTCATAAGCCCACCGTAACGCGACAAGGTCAACGCCTTTCGCCGATATTCAACCAATTGCAGACAGCGTTTGAAGCCCGTAAAGTTGAAATTCAGCAAAACACTGCAGGTATCGATCCAGAACAGGTTTTAGTCATCGAGATCATTGGTAGCGTGGACAATTTTTCCAATGCCGTGAAACGTATTAAGGGGCTCGAGTGGATGGGGGAACTCGAAAGTACCGAGATTGCACCCGACCAAGATTTTTATGATGAGAATAATCCTGAAAAGAAGCTGAATGGCCGCCTGTATCTGGTAATGACCAATCAGCGAGCCCTTGATGAGATGCTAGCCTTGTGGCGACACTATCAAGCTGATCCAAGCATGAAATTCGAGCGTGGCCTTACAAAGTTCCGCGACGTGTTCTTGCACCTGAAAAATATCCGTCGGTGGGATGTTCAGGACAGGCTTTTTGAAACTGGCGTAATTGATATCTGGCAAGAAGATCTTGAATGCGACGGTGATCGGGTCATTCCGTTTGAGGTTGAACTTTGGTTTCGTGGAAACAATGAGCTTCGCGTAGTCAGCGCGAGTCAAGTTGCGAACCTCGTTCAGCAAGCAGGAGGTCGAATACTAAGCCAGTCAGTAATTGAGAGCATCGCTTATCATGGACTCTTGGCCGAATTGCCAGCTCACGCTATCCGAGATATCGCGGAGAATCCAAATACAGAGCTTGTTAAGTGTGAAAACGTCATGTTCTTTAGACCTGTTGGACAAATGGTGGTCGGAGACCCCCCTGCCGAAGGTGATGTGGAAATAGGCCAGTTTGAAGAGATGCCACTACCTACTGGCAATCCTATCGTAGCTCTTTTTGATGGAGTTCCGATGGTGAATCACAGTTTGTTGGCGGGTCGTTTGATAGTTGACGATCCAGATAACTGGGAAGCTGATTACACGGCTTCGGAGCGAATTCATGGCAGCTCAATGGCATCGCTCATTGTCCATGGTGACCTGAATCAGCCACAGCCTCCTCTCTCCAGACCGGTTTACGTTCGACCTATCATGAAACCGCTGGGCGGGTACAGTACGCTTCGACCAGAAGGGATTCCGGAAAATTGCCTTGTGGTCGATCTTATCCACAGAGCAGTTAAGCGATTATTCGAAGGAGATCAGGAGGAAGCCCCGGTAGCACCTCAAATTAAAGTAATCAACTTGTCAGTCGGTGACCCAGCTCGCCAATTCACCCACTCAATGAGCCCGCTGGCGAGATTGCTAGACTGGTTGAGCGTGAAGTATGGCGTGTTGTTTGTCGTCAGTGCCGGGAATCATCCAACATCAATTTCCTTGGGAGTACCTCGGGAAGAATTCGATTCATTCCAGGCTGACGAATTTGAAGCAGCTACAATAAGGGCTCTGTACCGAGATGCACGGCACAGGAGACTTCTTTCGCCAGCCGAAACGATTAACGGTATCAGCGTTGGGGCAGTACATCAAGATGAGGCACAAGTTGCCTACCAAGGAAACAGGATAGATCCCTTCAGTTCTCTATTGCCCAGTCCTATTTCTGCATTTGGCAGCGGTTATCGACGCGCAATAAAACCCGACGTTATCTTCTGTGGAGGGAGACAGTGGTACCGGCATCCTTTTCAGTCCACTAATCCCGTAACAATTGAGCCAGCTATTTTTCTCTCTCCCCCTGGTAACAAAGTCGCCTCACCCGGGAGCCTTGTTGGAGAATTAAACGCAACCTCCTACACTTGTGGAACGAGCAATGCGACTGCTTTGATCAGCAGAGCCGCAGGCATTTGTTACGACTCTTTACAGCAAATCTTCAATGAGCAAGCGGATGAAGTCGACCCATCAAATTATGAAGTTCCCTTGTTAAAGGCTATGTTGGTTCATGGTTGCTCGTGGGGCGATATAGGTTCAAGCATTTCCGAGGCACTTCGAACCCCTGAAAATGGTCGCCAGCTCAGAGGACTGATTAGCCGGTGGATCGGTTATGGCATGCCGATAGTGGATCGTGTTCTGGATTGCACAGAGCAGAGGGCAACGGTGTTGGGTTTCGGGCAACTTTCTGATGGCGAAGCTCACGTTTTCAGTTTGCCTTTGCCTCCATCACTGGGATCGCGCCCGGAGTGGCGACGCCTGACTGTTACCTTAGCTTGGTTGTCCCCTATCTCGGCAAGCACTCAAAAATATCGAACGGCAAACTTATGGTTTGAAATGCTCAATAACAGCTTAGCCCCAACTCGAAGTGATGCAGATAGCCGAACCGTACGAAAGGGAACAGTTCAACATGAAGTATTCGAGGGCCAACAAGCGGAACCGTTCATCGATGGAGATGTTATCGAAATCAAAGTGAATTGCCGTAAAGATGCTGGAAAAATCCAGAGTCCTATTGCATATGGTTTAGCCGTGTCATTAGAGGTAGCCGAAGGCGTCGATATCGCTGTTTATAACGAGGTTAGAACTCGAATTTCACCTGCGATTCAGATTCAACAGGTAGCAAATCAAGGTTGAGGGTAGTTAGCAGATGGAGTTGCTTTGGCAATACAGTACCGTTCATAATAGTTCTTCCAAGGACATCGAAAGGCTGACTCGTAATCTACTGCCTTAGGCCGTGTGACTGGGGGGCGATGACGCCTCATACTGGAATCGGTAGCCATTAGCCCTGCTTCTACGCCTAAAGGTATTTGCGAAGAAAACTCGTAAGGAGCCATAAAAAGAAACATTGACAAATTTTTGACCCTCGTGATTGTGAAATGTTCAGATCAACATGTTTGATCTGACATTTGGCTCTGTACATTATAACTTTTCTGTCTCTTACCTGTAATGAACTGGTACATTAAAAAAAATTCTGCTGTTTTAAGATTTCTGAAATTTATTGACTGCCAAAATGGAGGTGGATTGAAGAGCGTCCGTTGGTACAGAGGTCATAGGGATGCGACATGGGATTTGCTTCCATCTATATTAAGAAACGTTGAACCGGTAACTGAAATGATATATGACGGAATTTGTCAATATAGCGCTAGCTATAAAGAAAAACGGTTACTATCCAAATTCAAAAGAGAAGGAGCAGCCTTTCTCAATAGATCATACACAAACATAGAGTGGTATCACTTGGCTCAGCACCACGGGTTGCCTACCCGACTGTTGGATTGGACCGAAAATCCTTTAATTGCTTTATGGTTTGCACTCCAACCCGATGAGTGTGGAGATAACTCTGGAGAAAGTTGTCTTTATTGGATTAGCCCGGGATCTTATGGTTCATATCTGGGGGTTGATAATTCTCTCTGGTGCTATAATTACAAAGAAAAGCAGGAAATAGAAGAGGCTTTTATCAATTATGTATTCGGTGATGCAGAAGAAATTAGAATAAAGGCTCCGGACTTCGAAACAATTGCCGCCGAATATCCCGGACACATAATAAATTGCACGAAAAAAGAAGACCTAAAAATCATTGCAGCTCAATCTTTAAAATCATTTCAGAATGTTTCTGGAAAGATAATCGCCCTTACTCCACGTGTTTACAATCAAAGACAATCTAGACAGTCCTCCTTCTTTACCCTTCACCTGCCACCCGTAGATTCACCAGATAAAAGAGAAAGCTCTGTAATCACTGTTCATGAGACACAAAAATTTATCATTAAAGAAGAAGAGAAAAACGAATTAAGAGAATACCTATACAGTCAGAACCTTCGACGTTGGGACATTTTTCCTGATTTAGATAATTTGGCTAAAGGCTTGAAGGAAGAAAGCACGAAATGGGATTACATGTAAAATACACTTCGTTCTACTAATCCCAGCTAAAAAGAAGCCATACCTCACGGTAGACTTCTGAATAACTACTTTCTCTCACTTCTTATAGCACCCGGAGCATTCTTTCCTGTACTGGCACCAGGAACATTGCATCCCGAGCTGGGGATGGAAATGCTCGGTGGTGATGCCTTCGTAGGCTATCTTGTACAGGTTAATGATGCGTTGCTTGCGCTGTTCGTTGGCTGGTGGAGTCTTGACCCGGATCACCTGCGGTGTCTTTGTCTTGATCAGATAAATCAGATCCAGTGATGGTGGCGTGTCTCCTGTCGCCTCTTCGATCATCATCTGGTAGGTGACCAGTTGGAGTTCGTGATCAAATGCTGCATGTCCGGCATCCGGCTTGGCGGCAGCGGATTTGTAGTCCACTGCCGTCAGGTCATGCTGGACGAGGTCGATGACGCCTCGTACGGGAACCGCCAGTCCGGGTATGGTGGCGGATAAGCCGACTTCCACTCCCAAGGGCATCTGCGAAGAAACCTCGTCAGAGTCCATGTAGGCTTTGACGGTGTTCCATGCACAGGAACGCACTTTCTGGCGCGTTTCTTCGTCTGCATAGTCCACGGGATCTTCCGTCTTCTCCAGCTCCAGAAAGTGGGCGGAGAAGGCTTCTTCCATGGTTGCCTCACTGCTGTCCTCTCCCCGCCATCGGGCGAGGTTGAAGGACTGGAGTGTTGCGTGGATGGCCTTGCCGACATGCAGGGCAACCGTGGTCGGTTTCCGTATCTGCGCCACTTTCTCAAAGAAGAATCGTAAGGAACACGACAGGTACGATTTGGCCGACGAGGGTGACAGATAATCCGGGCGTATGGTAGAGGGAGAAGAAGCCTCCGAAGGAAACTTCTTCATCAATGTGATAGCCGGGTTCAGGGAGTATGAACGTATGGGGCGGGTTGCGGGAGCGATCATGGTCAGTACGGGTTGGAGTTGCCGACATAAGTCGCAGCAGGACGACGGCTGTAGTTGTTCCTGCCCGATGCCGAACGTTTGGATGATGAGCCGGAGCGATTCATCAGCTCGTCGATCAGCCCGGAGGCTTCCATGCGGTTGAGCATGGCAACGGACTTGTTGAATCTCCGGGTAGCCAGTTCGTTCAGGGCAGAGTCATCCAGTCCGACCTTCCCGGCCAGTTCCAGGATGAGAGACTGTTGCTTCTCCGAGCACTTCCATGCGGGAACGGTTGCAACAGAGGTCTCGGGAGTGCTTGCAGGCGGTGTTTGTTTCACGGATGATGTGGATATCATCTGTGAGCAGGAAGCCCCAAGGACAGGCCTTTGCGTGACCTGTGAGCCGTAATGTTCGTCAGGAACAAATCCTACCTGTTGGATCTGGGCATCGACGGCGGCCTGAAGGGAACCATAGAGCCGTTCTGTCTCGAATGGCAACTCTGATGTGTTGCTGATTTCGGTTTCGATGGATACCTCGAACTGGTGGGAGGAATACCCCGGTAGCCCGAGGCGTTTACTGTAGTTGGCGATGAGTTTGATAGCCATGATGGTGGTTCTTTCGTTGTTGATGGGTGGATATAGTAAAGCCGCCATGCCCGGTATGGGAGCATGGCGGCTTTGTGAAGGATGACAGACAGGTAATTACCTGTGTCTGATATATATGACGGTAGGAGAGGTGTTATTTCAGATGAGAAGGAACTTTACATCCCTCTGCCACGGGAACGTAGACATGAACTTGTCGTACCCGGCCACATGTATCGTGGAGGCAGACTTGGTCAGCTGATGCCAGTAAGAAAATCTCATGTCGATATTTTACGAGTCGGCTAAAAGAAAAGCGATACCCCAGTACAGAGCCTCTGTACCGGGGTATTGGGGGGTTATGGATGTGACATGAAAAACACATCGGGGCACCACGGGAAACAGAATCCTCGTGTTTTGTCTTCTGCCTCGTAGTGCATGAACATCACAACGCCCGGCGAGATTTCGTCCATAACAGGTTCCCCTCGTAACTTGGCACGCAAATAATCCTTATCTGATTCACCAAGAATGATTTTGTATTCAAGGCTTTGGATATGATCATAAGCCGCTATCCGAAACGACATATGCCATGCAAATGACAGTATTGTAATAATCCCCAAAACCCACACAGTGATCTTTGCACTCCGGGGCCACGGTTGTTTAGTTTCTTTCATGATGATCTCCTTCCTTTGAGTTGTTTGTATATCCAACTACCACTTCATAGGAGCAGGAGATTCTTCATTGTACCTTCTATGATAATAAATCGGGTTTGCCAGCCACCATATCCCTTGGATGAGTGCAAGGACAATTTCGAGCATGTATGAAATTCCAAATAATGGACTAGGGGAGCCCCATGCAGCAGCGGCTATCACGATATATATAATTCCCCATCCCCAGCTTCCATTGTAGAATTTATGAACGCCAACAAACCCCAGAAAAATAGCCAGCAAACCTGCAATGATACTACTTTTATGGCTCACTTGGAGATGAACGGATTCAGCATGCTCAGGTTGTGGTATTTCTCCTTCTTTCATTATGGAGTGTTTCCTGAAATGACCAATACCCTTGCATACAGAAACAAAACCTACCAAAATAAGAGGTCCTAGAAATCTTGCTTTGGGCCATAAATTGAGGCATATCACGCAAATCACAATTAAGCCGACTCCTATTGCCGTATGCAACCATGCATCCTGCAGGAACGGTGATATTTTCCTTTCCTGTTCATTGTTCAATGCAACGGACACCGGTGGAGGAGTTGTCCTCTTGGGCAATGAAGGAGGTAGCACATACCAGGAGAACGTATCTGTACAAATTTTCCATGTATCCCAGCCGGGGGCCCATATCAGAGAGTCTGGCGGGAGCTTCCTGTCCCGGTAGAGCTCTTTTAATTCTTCCTCCGAGAATGGCCCTTCCTGGGTACCATTGAGTCGCGTTATATGGTAAGAGGTCATAATTTTTCTATCAGAATTTATCAACTGCTCCCTTGGTGAGTGTAGTCATTGAACCATTCCGTATTCCGGGTCGTTGTCATCCTACTGAACTTCCACATTACGGGAGGTTTATGAGATATTGGTTTACTTACTATTGTCTTTTTGCATTGAAGGCTCCGTATTGCTGTTGCAACCCTATAGAGATTCCATGCAAGGATGGATTTACCAAATAGGTTCCATTTATTTCTTCTCCGGCAATAACTCCTTCCCATTGGATGCCCGTCATAATGTCGTTATCGCCGGGAGAGGTGAATGTAATAGAATCCCCATTGGTCATACCATTTATTTCACCACTCCCCCCCAATTCATCACCTTTGATGGAAATATAGCCGGTAATTATATTCCCATTTTGTTGTATGCTTATTTCTATCGGAGCGCTGGCACCATATGTTGTATTTATACATATTCCTTCCCATATGCCCGAAACTGTATCCCCAATACTGGGTCGTTCCATAAAGTTTTCAACAATTCCAGTTATGTACTCAGCTGGCAATGGTGGACGAGTTGCCGATATTGGCAAGGATGGAGGTGCTGCATACCAGGAGAATGCATCTTCGCAATCTTTCCATGTATCCCAGCCAGGCATCCACACCAAAGATCCTTGTGGAAGCTCCCTCTTCCGATATAGTAGTTCCAGCTCTTCCTCCGAGAAGGGTCCATCCTGGATACCGTCTGGTCGTGTTATATGATAATCATTCATGATTTCTGTCAGAGTTTACCAACCGCTTCCCTGATAGGTGCCGTCGTTGAAACGTCCCGCATTCCGGGATCGTTGTACTTCGCCTGCTCCTCCGCATTGCGGGCAGGTCATGCGATATTGGCTTGATTCCGCACGGTTCCAGAGAGACCTTCCGCTGCCCGGGGTTACAACTCCGCTTCCTCCGCACTTGTTGCAGACATCCATGGTATTGTCCTCGTGGAATTTCTTGGTTGCATTGACCATCTGTTGCCATTGATAGTCCGAACTGCTGCCTTCGTTCCTATTTTTCTGTATCCATGCATCTGATTCATAGCGCGAGTCAGCAGGTTTCTTCGTTCCAAGTGAAATGAGCACGATCATCAGCATCACGCCAATGGCACAGACGGTATAATGGTTGATTCCGTAGGTTTGCCCCTTTACCTGTAATGCTCGCAGACCCCAATGATGGATCTGATTCAAAACCTCCCGATGCTGTATTCGATCTGACAGGTTCCTGTATCCCTCTGTTTCTGATGACTTGATCTTGCCGGAAGGGGAAGTTTTCCTGTCTCTCTCATCATGAACAAGAGGTACATCGGGACTGGATGGCATTCCTTTTGCGTCGAATCCCGGGGGAAGAGGAGGAAGGTTGGATCTGGCAATAAACCATTCAAAGGCGTCTTCACAGGAACGCCATTGATCCCATCCTTCTGTCCAGACGTAAGACCCGGGAGGCAGAGTCCACTGATGATAGAGCCTTTTTAGCTCGTCTTCGGAAAAAGGTCCTTCCTGTGTGCTGTCCGGTCGAGCAAGGTAATAGGAAATCATAAGCATCAAAGTGTAGATTCATGAACTGAACGAGAGAAAGCGCATCAGAGGAATAATGGCAACAGTCCTCCCAGAACGAGTATTGAAACAAGCATAAGGCCCAGGATGGCAAAGGAACGTTTCCATGAGCATTGAAAGTTCCGGGCAACCACAAGGATGATCAGGATTTCAACGAAGAGAAAGAGCCATGATTGATTCACCCAATTGCCAAGCATATCGAAGATGGCCAGACCAACGCACCACGGGATCAATGTTTTACGGCTTATTGTAACATCCTTGGGAGAAAGCAGAACAATATACCCGTATAACAACAGACCGGATATGATGCTGATGAGGAATGGAATCGCAGGTAACGAGGGTGTCGAAGTTTTTATAAGCTCGTAGTATTCATTCAGCTCCCTTTGTGCTCCGGCATCGCCTGCATCGGCTTTCTGCTTCAATTCATTCAAGTACCACTGATTATTGCGATTCGCCCGGGCAAGCTGTTGCCGCAGCATGTCAGCTTGTGCGGTATCTCCTTTGCCCTCGGCCACAGCGATGGCGTTCTCCATCTGTGCCGCTCCTACAGCTTGCTGTCCTGCCGTAGTAGCACCTCCCATGTACTGTTTGTACACTTGGTTGCCGTAGCGCTTCTTTGATTGTGCGACACTTTTATCCAAGTCTGCCTGCAATGCACTCTTTTGCGGAGGTGCGCCGGGCTCATCTTGAGACAACGCATTGTGGGGATAAAAAAGGCAACAAACGCCCAGCAGCAGAACGGTAAGAATTCTTTTCTTGATCCAAGATCCTTGTATGTGACGTATCGTATTCATTGTAATATACTTTGTGTTTATACTCCCAAAATTACTCCTGCCAAAGCGCCCCCGACAAGAGTCAGCCCTATGCAGATGCCAAGTACTCCGAATGATTTCCCCAAGGTGAAGTTCAAGAGCTTGTGAGCCACTAGGACAATCGCTGCCAATTCCAGTAAGACGAGGACCTCGGAATCTATCATGGCAAGAATGAGATCGACTACAGCGAATGCAATGGCAATCGTTTTGAAATCCTTGATTGCCGCCGGTTCTTTATGCTCGGACAACCAGTAGAGCGCCAGGAAGATCGAATAACCAAACAATCCGGAGCAAATCAACGTAAACAGAATCTCCCTGCCGGGTTCTGTTTTGCTAAGCTCCCGAGCGCTCTTACTGACAAGGATGGCGCAGGAGGACAATAGGGAGGTAGTTACAATGGTCAATCCTGTCGCCAACCCGATTTTATATATTTCATTTCTCTTCATATGATTACATGTCGTTGGTTATTGATTGCAGAATATGCTTCTTAACCCGCTTCCAGTTGCGGCAGGACAATGTTCGAATACCGGAGTCCGACTGACTGATCAGGATGCCATGGGTGGCCCGTTCTCGTTCCAGTACAAATCGGCGCTCCTTCTCGCTGAGAGATCCGGGATGAGAGACCTCGATGATCACCGGGATCATCTTCCCGTCGGGGAAACAAATCATGCACCTGTGCTCTACCGTCTCCATCCCGCCCGGCCAGACAATGACTCCGGCGCCTTGCACCTCCTCCAGGGAATGCCATTGAAACCCTTCCGATGAATCATGCCCATTGCAATCCGGGTGGCGGCAGTCCGCACAGCGATACCCCAGCGGCTCTCCGCATAAATCGTCCACTAGAACCTTGTGCCCGACAGCCAGTCCTCCCTGCCTGTCGGTTTCCAGGCTCTGGACGACATAACGATGCATGGCCCGTTCGACGAGCATCAGTTGGTGCCCTCCGCATTGAGGGCAGGTGAACTGGATGATACTTTTCATTGCTGGCATCTCGTTTACATTGCCTGTATATCTCTTTTTTACGATTTTAGTCAACGTAAAAATCTCACTTTAATCTCAAAAAGAGGAATGTTGTATAACCATATTGCCATTACTGAGCGATAGTGATACATTCCGAAGCATGGCAGGAGTGAATCAGGATGAGCTGAAAATGAACGTCAAGCTGTGGCTCAAGGCCAACAACTTCGACTACGCATGGCTCGCCGAACGATGTTTCGTGACGGAAGCGACCGTCCGCAACTGGATGGCTCAGAAACCCATTCCCGCCGCCAAGGAACACATCATCCGGGAATTGATCAAACAGCTCCCGCTGACTCTCCCGAGCCGGGTGCAGGTGGAAGAGGAAACGTTGATTACCCTGAAGCTTGATCCGGATACCCGCAAGGTTCTTGAGAAGAAGGCTTTCTCCCAGGGCAAGACCTTGAAGGAATTCCTGGCCGACGAAGTGCCGAGGCTCGGCAATCCCCCGCTTGCCTGAGCTTATGGAAGCTCCCGACTTTGCTCTCCCTCCGGGAACCTTGCTCGGTAATTACAAACTTCTCAAGGTACTGGGCCGGGGAGGTTTCGGCATCACCTACATTGCCTGGGACAATCAGCTCAGACGCAATATCGTTCTCAAGGAATGCTTCCCTCTGGGGCTGTGCAGCCGGGATTCGAATACGGGAGAGATCATCCCGTTACCGCACGCACCCCGGCACACCTACCGGGCAGCCATGGATTCCCTCCGCAAGGAGGCGCAGACACTTGCTTCCCTGAACCACGAGCGAATCGTTCGGGTGTATGATGTCTTCGAGTCTCATGGCAGTATCTTCTATGTGATGCCGTGGCTGGAAGGAGGTTCCCTGCGGGAGCGTATGGACGAAGCCGCTACAGGAGGAAAAACCATTTCTGCGGATCAAGCCCGGGAGTGGCTACTTATGGTGCTGGCTGGCCTGGATTATCTGCATGGCAGGGGGATCTACCACCGCGACATCAAGCCCGGCAACATCCTCTTTGACGAACGGGGGCTGCCTGTATTGATCGACTTTGGTGCGGCGCTCAACAAGCCGGAAGTGACCTGCACAGTTACACAGGGAGAGTTCTCGTACGCTTACGCCTCCCCGGAACAAATCACGGGAAAGGGAGAGATTGGCCCATGGACGGATTTCTACGCCCTGGCCGCTACTTGGTATGGACTGATCTCCAGCATCCCGGTAGAGCCAGCTGATCGGCGACTGATGCAGGATGATGTTATGCCTCTCTCAGGCATGGCACTCACCGAACCATGGCTTCGGGAACTACTGACATCCATCGACCGGAATCTGCGGCTCAAACCTCAAGAACGTTGCCAGGCCGCCGGGGAGTGGAAGGAATGGCTGCAACAGGGGAAGCCGCTCAGAACATCATCCAGATTGGTTCTTCTCACACGCTTGCTAATCGCAGCTGTCGTTGTCTTACTGGTTGGCGTTGCCGCCTGGGGAATATGGGGGACCATACAATCCTCCCAGCCAATAAACGCCTTGCCGAAGACGCACGAAGCAGCCATGGGAAAAACAGATCCAGCCTCAAAGTCGCCAAAGGAACTCAAGGATGCACTTTACCAAAAAGTACGTGCCCATTATAAGCTGGATGATTATCTCTCCCGGTTCCCTGAATTTGAACAGAAGGCTCATACTATTCAATCCGAATGCTTCAAGGAATTAGATGAGTTAAAACAAGAGTTGGAAAAGAAAATCCCCACTATTACCACACATCATGAGGCCTCTTCCTATTCAGTCGCCATCAGCAAACGATATAAGGCTTTGTGTAATAAATGGGCCACAGCACACCAGACACTATCTACCAAATTCCTCAATGAGCTCATCTTCCCTCTGGCTCAAATAACCGGTCACGTCATCGAAACCTATCCTGCCGCCAACATGGAAGAAGAAGCCCTCCTTCCCGCCATGGAAGACCGAATTTACAAAGAATGTAATGATCTTCTCGTGGAAATGAATATTCTTTTGGACGGCTTGAACGAAAAGATCCATGACAAACGCACCGAACAGGAGCTTTCCCTGTTGGATCAAGTGCAAAAGCGATCCAATGAGTTACTCCAAAAGGAGGAAGAAAAAGCGTCTGTAGCTAGCCCTACCTCGATTGAAAAGGAAATCCATCCTTCCTTCTCCGACAATGGTTTTGCTTCATATTCCACTAAAAGCCTCAAGCCTGGCGTCATCCTTCAATTCGATGGGTTAAAAGTCATCTACACAGTCAATATCGGTCACAACATGACGATAGATGACAAAGAGGTCAACGATTGGCTAACTGCGCGAGCCCATCTTTTACCTATTTCACAATGGAAATATCCTAAAAAAATAACCAATGAGACGAACCTGTCGTTTCTCTGGCTGAGTCAGGACGAAAACTATTTCACCCCATCAAAAGGAAGCAATTACCAGTACGATGGACAATCCATGTTGAAACAGTATTATCAACATGTTTCTGCCTATACTTACCATGATAAAAAAGCTACGAGATTCCTCATGTTACTGGGTATGCTCAAAGGATTCTACGTCGATCAAAACAACCAACAGGCCTTCCCCGGATTTTGGTTGCCGTTAAGCCAGGGGATTTATTCCAAATGGACAACACTACCCAACGGTCTCCCCTGTAACTTTCTTAATGACTTCCCCATAGCTCTGTTGGAATACCTATGGGAACCTACCCATCGGATCAACTATTGCAAGGGATTCCCCAAAGGGGCCTTTAGCAAAGAGGATATGAACCTCAACTACGAATTTGACATCAAGTGGCAAGATGATTTCCCTACAAAGGTAACTATCACACTGGATCTCACCCCTCTCGAAAAAAAGTTGTATCCGGTGACTCAAAAAAAGAAACAATTGAGCTATAAAGCCATCGAGTTGTAGGGTTTTCCATAAGATAATCACGGCAAAAAGAAAGCCCTCCAAGGAACGGGTAAACGAGAGCCTGTTTCATTGACCGGTTTCCCTTGCCTTTTAGTACACGCCTTCCCATGAGACGAAGCAGTTCGTTAAGCTTGTCTTCCCACTCATGCAGAAATATCTCACGGCGGTTCTTTGCCTGATCCTCGACAAAGTCCAGACACAGGGAGGTCAAACGATTGAAATCGCTGATTTCTTCCTCGTTAAGGTAGTTCTTTGCAACAGTGATATCACTGGCATGGATTCGGTCTCCAACCCAGCTGGTCAACCCCATGTTGGGCGCTGATGCGTCTGCCCGCATCATCATCAATTCCGCAGCACTGTGTCCGGTAATGGCGTAGTGCAGTTTGTTCTGAATCGAGCTGAAAAACTCCGTCGTTTCCTTTCCGGACGGCATATAGTCAGCCGCCATGGCAAAAACATCCTTGATGCGCAGGTACATGCGCCGTTCGCTGGCACGAATGTCCCGAATACGCTCAAGCAATTCATCAAAGTAGTCCGGCAACGGTGTCGTTCCGGGAATCGGCGGGTTCTTCAAGCGTTCGTCATCAATGGCAAACCCCTTGATCATGTATTCCTTCAGGCGCTGGGTCGCCCATATGCGAAATTGAGTGCCCCGTATGCTATTCACCCGGTAACCGACGGAAATGATCATATCGAGGTTATAAAACGTGATGGAACGTCTAACCTGACGCATACCCTCCTGGCGAACTTGTAAGAAATCCTTACAAGTTCCTTCCCTTTCAAGCTCAGCATCTTCATAGATATTCTTCACATGCATGATGATATTTTGCACGGATGTCTGGAACAGTTCGGCCATCATCTGCTGGGTCATCCACAACGTCTCATCATGGATGTGAAGATCCAGACGGATGTTGCCATCCGGAGAAGTATACAATAACAGCTCTCCGGGAACCGGGGTTTCGTCTTCTGTCGGCAGATGGGTCATACCTTGTCTTCTTTTCGATCAATCCATATTGCAACCCGAATAACGGCAGTCATTCTGGAACAACAAGCCCAATGGAGCATAGCAAAACCGGCATGCATGCAAAGCTCAAAGCTCACATCATCCGACAACTTTCATCAAAAGTCATCGCTCCCATGGGAACATTTCTTGAAACAGCTCCGACCATTATTTTAGGAAAATGCATAAACTTGAAATAGACAAGTAGGTTATTTTAGGTTAATCATGACCGTATGAAGAGGAAGCATACGGGAGAATATGAGATTACGGCGGTAGCGGGAGAACGGGTGAAGGCTTTTATTCCTTCTCCCTTGCCTCCCATCCCGGGAATAGACATCAGTCCCGAATTACAGCAATCGCATGACCAGGCTTTGATTGCGGTTGGTGAGCTCAATTCCCTGACTTCCCTTCTCCCGGACTACTCACTTCTTTTGTATTCCTACGTCCGCAAGGAAGCCGTCTTGTCGTCAAGAATTGAAGGCACCCAGTCTTCACTGTCGGACTTGCTGGTGTCGGAAATGGACGGGATTCCCGGCGTTCCCCTGGAAGATGTCACAGAAGTCAGCAATTACGTTGCTGCCATGCAGTACGGCCTGGACAAAATCCGGGAAGGTCTGCCCCTGTCGTTGCGGTTGATCAGGGAGATGCACGAAGTCTTACTAAGAAAGGGACGGGGGGAAGGTAGGAATCCGGGAGAGTTCCGTAAAAGCCAGAACTGGATCGGCGGGACAAGGCCGGGCAATGCCATTTTCGTACCGCCACCTCCTCACCGGGTTATGGAATGCATGGGTAAGCTGGAACTGTTTATTCATGATCCTGCGTTTTCATTGCCCGTTCTCATCAAGGCGGCGTTGGTGCATGTGCAGTTCGAGACCATTCACCCATTCCTTGACGGAAATGGTCGCTTGGGACGTTTGCTGATCACTCTGATGCTTTGCAATTCCGGCATCCTGAAAGCCCCAATTCTATACCTCAGCCTATTCTTCAAAGTCCACCGTCAGGAATACTACCGTCTTCTCAGCGACGTAAGATCAACAGGGGACTGGGAAGCGTGGCTCTCCTACTTCCTCGAAGCCGTAACACTGACATCCCGGCAGGCCGTGACGACCGCCAAACAAATTGCCCGGCAAATATCCGACGACCGGAAGATCATCGAACAAACAGGCCGTTCCTCGACAACGACATTGCTTATTTTCGAATGTTTTACACGAAAGCTGATTGCCGACAGCAAATACATTGTTGCGGAAACCGGCCTGAGCCCGGCTACCGTCAACAGTGGTTTGGCTCGTCTTCAGGAGCTGTACATCGTTGCGGAAATAACAGGAAAGAAGCGCGATAAAATTTACAGTTATGCCCGATGCATGGAGGTGTTGAATCGGGAACTTGAGTACGATACGAAAGAGTAATATTCCTAAATTTGAATCTAGGAGGTTTACATGAATAAAAATTCCTTGAAATAGCTGGATTTTGAAGATAGTAAAGAACTATTATCTCCTTGTGATATAGATCTTTTTGATCTATATCACAATTTTCATATTTGTATAATATTGGGAATTTTTCAAGATGGCTTGTAGAACAAGATAACTTTGATAGACTAGTGTTCCAATGCAGAGAAAGTTGTCGCCCGTATTGATTGAATTAATCCAAGATGCATGTTGCAAAGTATTTTGGTATAAAAAAGATTTATTAAGATTCCTGCGATTACATAAAGTACCAGATAATAATTTTTATCTATTAGAATCAATGACAAAAGCGGAATTTCTGGGCATTTTATTTTGTGATTTGAATAAAAACGACTATCATCATGACTTAATTTATAATATAGGAGTTGATATTATAAATATGAGCTCATTCCCACACCTTGAAAAACTAGAGAATAGTGAACTCAAAATAAAAGATGCACAACAATCTATTAAAAATTTAAAGCCTCATATCGAAAAAATAAAAAATATTTTTTCTGATGAAGAACGAAAAGAAGCTAGACGTTTAGCGGAAGAAAAATTACGGATAGAGAGATCTTTGTTTTTAGGAAAACTAAAGGAGCTAAGTACAGAATTAATGTCTTTATCAAAGACGCAATTAGGAACACAAAAAGGTGGGTATGAGTTTGAAAAATGGCTATATAATCTTTTTATTTTATTCGATTTGGATACTAGAAAATCATATAAAGAATCTTCTGGAAGACAAATAGATATGGCGTTTTCACTTGACGGCCAGAACTATATAGTTGAAGCAAAATTTACAAAAAGCCAAACATCGGTATCTGATGTCGACATTTTTAATGGGAAATTAAAAAAATTAGCAGACGGAACAAGAGGATTTATTATATCAATTAGTGGATTTGAAAAAACAGCGCTGATATCTGCTTCTTCAGATAGAAGTTGGATACTAATGATGGACTATACTCATATATTTTCATTGATTTTAAACGATAGAATTAGTCTTCCTGATGTGTTAAAACGAATTATAAGAAATGCCTCGCAAGTTGGTAACTCGTATTTACCTGTATCTGATTTTTAACCTTACCTTATATGGTTTTATAAGAATTAAAATAATACCATTTACACTAGATATTAACTAAAAGAAAGCCCCTCATGGGAGAGATTTCCTGATGTTGCCAGTCCTACACCTGCCACACATCCTCCGGGAGCGGAGTCAACGATACTCCGTCGCCCGGCACTGACATGCTGGCCATGCGGACGCTCCGGCTCAGCCATGCGAACAGTTCCGGGAACTTCTGATCATTGATCTGCATGGGAAGACGGCCCGGTCTGATGCTGCAAAGCTCCGACAGATCGGCACGGCCGATACCGAAGACGAACACACTGAACTTGCGGGCAGTAGAGAGTTCCTTCAATCGTCCCTCCAGCTCCCGGTGCCGGGTGCTGGTCGGTACTCCGTCCGTCATCACGACGAGCCAGGGCTGGTAGTATTCCACCCCATGTTCCCTATAGGTACGTTTACGGTTGTCGAGTTCGGCCAGAGCCAACTCGACAGCTTCACCCAGGAGCGTTTCATTCTCCTGTGACGTGGAGATCTTCAGGCCTGTGTCAGATTCCCGGATCGGTCCGAACTCCTTCACCGTCGCCACCGTCCGGGCAAAAGTCATGACCGCTACGTCGGCGGCCAGCTTGGCCAGAGGATCGGCAAGAATGTCGCTGACGAACCGCTGAAGACCAGTATTGAGCTCATCCATCCGGGTGACAAGGTTGTCTCCTGTGACGATATTCCAGTTGATCCCATCGGAGCTTTCCTGACGGACAATGTGTTGGTTGTCGCCCCGGACAATGCCGTTCATACTGCTGCTGGCATCCAGCAGGAAGAGAACGGGAAGCCGGGCGTTGGTGTTGTTGCTGAACTCGCGCATGGCGGCGAGTTGTTCCTGTCTGGTTGGGTGTGTTGATGATGATATAGACATGGTTATTCAAATTAATCGTTGATGGTTGGATTCCGGGTTGCCTGATTCAATGCGCTACGACGCCTGATGCAGAGCCTGCACAGGGGACGGGCATGAGATTGCTGTAAACGCCGTGCGACATCGTCAGGAGTCTCCCAGAAGCGAATGCCGCAGTCTGAGCAGATGTTGGGTGTCATATTCTCCAGCAAACTGCGGGGCGGACAGGAACGGTCGTGCAGAAGATCCCGGTACATGGGATGATCCCTCCTACCACCCGGTTCCATATCCCTGAGGTATTGATGAAAACAACGCGCCAGATACCCCGGCATGACGCGTGGACGCAAATCGCGACGCTGGACACAGGTAAGATTGTGGCCTAGGGCATCGCGAAGCTTGCGTGGGAGATACGACCAGACATAGCGTCCGGGGGTATCGGGCGGGTAGATTCCCGCAGGTGGCTTGTACGAAGCAAACGCATACGGCAGTTCTCCCTTTCTGGCGGATTCCCGCATGTCTCCTTCTCCCCCTTGTCGGGCGAAGGGAGACAGACCGAGCGTCAACGTCATGAAGAGCAGGACGGACAGGGCGTAGACATCGTGATTACGAGTGCGTAGGAAGCCTCCATAGTTGCCGTGGAGCTCCGGAGCCCGGAACCGTTCCGTGCCGACAGTACAGGGATAGTCTTCGATCTGCATACTGTCGACATCCACCCAGCAGACGGAGCCATTGTCTGACACCATCACATTGCCGGGATGAAGATCCCCAAGGATCACACCATAACGGTGCAGCGTGTGGACGGATTCCGACAAGTTCAGGCACAGCCTAGTCAGATCGCAACGGATCCATGAGGGGAACTGTATCTTCAGCAACTCCGCATAAAACGCAAAAGCCCCGAGCGGAACACCGTCCACCCGGGGCATCAGCACGCCGACAAAACGCCGCAGTTCGTCGTACAGGATCTCGCGCGGCCACGCCACGCACGGAGAACGAATAGGCCGGGAACATATCAACCGAAGCTTCTGCTCTCGCCAACGCATCCGTTGTGGTGGATGATAGAGCTTGGCAACGAGAGTTGTTTCTGATGGCAGATGAACGGCAAAGACCGATCCTTCACCGCCTTCCGCGATGTATCGCCCGAGAACGATTCTTTTCCCCCGGTCTGAGAATAAAACATCTCCAGTCGAATACTTCCCGCCATTGCCGCAGAGCGTTTTGTTCAGACGTCTTACCTGACGGTGGAGTGTGTAGATAGATATAAATTAACACAATATATTGACATTGTATCAATTATATATAACTCGCAAGATTTCCGTTTTACAAAGCGGCCCAATGTGCCGTTCATTGTGTGAATCGTATGACAGAAATAGCTTATGAAATAAGGCTATAAACAGCCTGAAAGTGTACACACTTTGTACACAGATTGGGGGCGTTTTATGAAATTTGCATCTATTACAACACTCAAAAGAAATCCTCTCCAAACTATTTGTTTTAAGAGGATTATGAAATGGTGCGCCTGGCAGGACTCGAACCTGTACGCCTTTCGGCACCAGATCCTAAGTCTGGCGCGTCTACCAATTTCGCCACAGGCGCAACGAATGGGCGGGCGCACTCTGCCATACCAGGCTCTGGCGTTCAAGATTAAACAGGAGTTTTTACCTTTGACGCGCTTGTGGGAAGCACCTGTGGTGAGAAACCTATAGGAAAGTTAGCAGCCCTGTTGGGTGTCTGCTTTCTGGCGGCATTTTCCATTCATGGGCGGATGTCTGGTTCCCCAAAGGCACATTTACTCCGGATTAGAAGGGGGGGCATTGAATACGTCCTGGTTTGTCTGCCGGTAAAGGATGGAAAATCCTTGGTAGCTGATTCTGTGAAGGAGGTTCTGGAGAAAGGAAAGTTTTATCCCAAGCCGGTGTTGGCCGCCGGTGATGGTTACGGGGCGCAGTGTTTCGCGTATGAGGAGGGCGATACTGATACCAAACAACGAGGCGTGAAATTAAGAAAATTCTCGAGCCAGTTAAAGCAGTCCTGAACCGGAGGATGGAATATCCCAAATATTTTCCCGGGCAGGTTTATCCCATGATTTGTGCCGGAAAAGGAAATAGTTTCACGAACAGAAAGTCCAGC
>ERZ778496.687-NODE-687-length-29804-cov-13.944670_pt1 | contig 29804 bp, 32 predicted proteins | sample MGYA00433099_ERZ778496 | MGnify/ENA primary metagenome ERZ778496 (study PRJEB29527, sample SAMN07138962) | mouse gut metagenome | material: feces | host: mouse | place: China:Nanjing | collected 2016-01-25 ...
TAGCGGCATCTATGGCGCTGTCATTCTTTTCTGAAGCCGAGGCTTCTTCGCCAAAATATGAGGCATTGGCAGATTCTGCCGATAATTATATAAGGAGAGAAAAATGGGAGGAGGCGGAAAGAGTGATTATATCGGCTCTGAAACTGGAGCCGGGCAATTTTGCCAATTCTCTTCTATTTTCAAATCTCGGAGTGGTGCGCACCAACCAAGGGAGATATGACGAGGCTCTGGAGGCATTCGACCTTGGAGTGTCGGTTGCGCCAAGGGCATCGGTGATACGCACGAACAGGGCGCGTACATATCTGCTTATGTCGAGATATGATGAAGCACTTGAGGATTTGAACGTGTCGCTCGGAATCGATTCTGTGCAGGAGTGGCCTCTGAGTATGCGCGGGCTTTTGCTTATGAATAAAAATGACTTCGAGGGCGCACGCAAAGATTTCATGCTTCTTGCAAAAAAATTTCCTCAAAATGAATCTTCAATGGCCGGATTGGCCTATATTGCAGAGCGTGAAGGAAAATTTGAGGATGCGTTGCGATATTTTGATGAGTCGCTTTCGATAAGAGATTTGCCTGAGACTCATTATTCAAGCATATTGCTGAAGATTCGTCTTGACCGATATAGCGAAGCTTCGGAAGAATTAAGAGGCTGCATATCGAAATATCCGGAAGATGCTATGTTTTATCTTTTCAGAGGATATCTGCACAAACTAAACTATAGAAACGAAGAAGCCGCGGCCGATAAAAAAATTGCACTCGATAAAGGTCTTGACCCACAGATTGTTGAGCAATACCTCCCGCGTTGATGTTCATAAGTCGGCTGAAAAATGTAGCGTAGTACAAAAATTATTATTAATTTTGCAATCGCAAATCTGAAAAAGAGATGCCGTCTAACAGGTCATGAATAATCTTTTCAAACATATAGAATATCTTTTGTTGCGCAATGATTGCGTGATAGTGCCCGGTTTCGGAGCATTTATCGCTACAAACTTGCCGGCAAGAATAGACTATGAAAAAGGAGAGATTTTACCTCCCGCCCGCCAGGTAATGTTTAATCAGGCAGTCTCGATGGAAGACGGTCTTTTAGCTAATTCATATGTGCGCAAGTCAGGAGTGTCGTTTGACGATGCCCGGCAGATAATTGCAAGAGAAGTAGGCATATTGAAGAGTTTCCTTGCAGAGAAGAGAGTTATTCAGGTTGGTAATCTCGGCTCGCTTCTGCTTGGACAAGAGGACAATGTTATTTTTAAACCGGGCTTAAAAGCGGTTTCTTCTGTCATTAAAGAGTGCTTTCCTGTGGTCTGCGTTCGTCGAGAGGCGGAAGAAGTTATTGGGCAGGAGCCGGTAATTGATAAAGTGCCTTTTGCGGAGAATAATGAACCGGCAATAAGTTCGCATGATTATAAAACTGAAGATTCATACTATCGGTTCAAGGTTAGAAAAACATTGTCTAAGGTTGCAGTGGCGGTTGTGTTGTCGGCAGTTCTTGCTCTTACGTTCATGCTGAATCCGCTCCCCTCCGGCAATCATGAACAACGGGCTTCGGTTGTGCCTGTAGAGGCTCTGATTCCTTCAAGAAATTGTGAAACGACAAAAATAGACTCTGCTGTTACCGTAGTTGAGGAAGAGATTCGCAAGGAAGAATCCTTGCCCGCTCATTATCTGATTGTGGCTACTTTCAAATCGGAAATTGATGCAAACAGTTATGTGGAAAAATATTCTACAGATGAGTTTCCGTTGATTTCCGTTCCTTCTAAAAAAGTTACAAGGGTGGCGGTGGCATTTTCAGATGACAAGGTGGAACTTTTATCCAGATTGAATTCAACGCAGATACTTTCAAGATTCCCTAACGCTTGGGTATGGTCTCGCATCTGACGTAGACTTGAACTTGTAAACCATAATCTGTATTCTTTGTTTTATAATAGGAATACAATTTTATGTCTGTTTATAAAATCTATTGATATGTTAAAAGAGGTAAAGACCCGTCCGGTGGTAGCGCCACATCCTGTGTTGATTATAGGCACATATGACAACGACGGCAATCCTGATGCCATGAATGTGGCATGGGGCGGCCAGTGTTGGGACAAGCAGATTGCCATAAATATCTCATCAAGCCATAAAACGATTGAAAACATTAGACTAAAGAAATGTTTCACTGTCCATATTGGCGATGAAGAAAGAGTGGCTCTTGCAGATTATGTAGGAATCGTGTCCGGCCATGATGAGGAGAAGATGAGAAGAGTGCATGCTTCTGCCAAGCGAGGCAATATCGTTGACGCTCCAATCATACAAGAATTTGTGCTGGCAATGGAGTGCAAACTTGTCTCGATAACCGATAATGGCGACGAAGGAGTGCGTATTGTCGGTGAGGTGGTAAGAACTGTGGCCGATGATTCTGTAATTGATGACAAAGGGAGAATCGACTATTCTCGATTGCGTCCGATTGTGTTTGATTCCGAGCACAATGTCTATAGAGGATTGGGGCCGGAGATTGCCAAGGCGTTTCAGGTTGGCAAAGAATTGAAATAAAATTTCATACACACATATATATAACAGCCTTCGCCGCTATGAAGCGAAGGCTGTTTTAAAATATTCAGATTTGAAAATTATCTATAATAAAATAATACCTTTTGGCAAGAATTTTTATGCCATAAATCTTTTTGGAGTATTGTTTGCGAAAGGGACTTGCAATGCAGTTGTGTTAAATCATGAAAGAATCCACACAAAGCAGATTAAGGAACTTCTATATGTTCCGTTCTATTTGTTTTATGTGCTGGAATGGATTTTCAGGGTGTTTCAATATAGAAATTTTATGAAAGCTTACCGCAATATATCTTTTGAAAGGGAAGCCTATTCATGCCAGTCTGACTTGAAATATGTAGCCGGCAGGAAGCCATTTTCTTTTATAAACTATTTATAGCGCTTCTTGCTGTCTTTTTTGAGGAGCTCGCTTTGCTCTCCATCCGGCAAAAATCATTGCAGGAAAGGAGTGAGATTGAGTCTCAATCCTCCGGCAAGGTAAGTTTGAATACGAGCCTTTGCACGCCGTCTTGAAAGCGATTGCTTGTGATTCGGAACTCCCCTATCTCGCCAGTATGTTCTACATGCGATCCGGCGCAAAGACACTGGTCGTAGTCGCCGATTTTAATCACCCTTAATGTTTGTGAGGCATCTTCAGGAAGTCTGCTCATGTCAAAGCGTTTCATGGCTTCTTCGTGAGAAATGAACTCTTCAGAAACTTTCACGTCTTCTTTGACAATGTTGTTGATATAATCTTCCAGGCTCTTGATTTCATTGGCAGAGAGAGCATTGTCGAGGTGATAGTCAAGTTTTGATTTCTTTCTTTCGAGGTGAGCTGAGAAAGCTCTGCCGCAACTATATCTGCGAGCCATCTCTCCATTTAAGAGATGCTCTGCGGTGTGCATAGGCGGAAACTCCTGTTTATTGTGTTCGTTAAGTGTCATAAAAATGAGCAGGAATCTTTGTTTTATAAAAACAGTTACTAAAACAAAAAAAACCGAGAGCACTCAGAAGAATACTCTCGGTTTTGTGTCCAAGATGAGACTCGAACTCACACAGCCTACCGGCCACTACCCCCTCAAAGTAGCGCGTCTACCAATTCCGCCACCTGGACATACATTGATCGGAGTGGAGCGAAAAACGGGACTCGAACCCGCGACCCCGACCTTGGCAAGGTCGTGCTCTACCAACTGAGCTATTTTCGCAGTAGTTGTTTCGCTTTTGCGATTGCAAAGGTATGACGTTTTATTGAACTGACCAAATATTTTGCAGAAAAAATGCAGAAAAAATTTACTTATTTTCATAAACACCTGTAAATCAGCATTGGTTATTTTTGCTTTTTTTCGACAATTTTTCTGCGCATTTGAGTTTTTTCTAAAAAACTATTGAGAAATTCATTGAAAAGGGGTAACTTTGTGCATTAATAATTTTATGGAAGATAATAATAAACATAACAATCAGTATTCGCTGTTTAGACGCGGCGCCGACGACGGCATGATGTTCGGCCTGTATATGTCAATCCTTATGCTAAGTCTATTAGGTTCGCTGTCGTTGCCTTGGCTTAATCTCCTTTGCATGGCGATGATTGCCGGTGTACCTTTTTATGTGTATTGGCGGCTGAGGAAGGGATACGCTGACGAGGGCGGCACCATGCAGGTGTCGGCATTATGGATGCAGGGCATAGTGATGTTTTTTTGCGCATCGCTGATCATGGCTCTGGCGGTATATGTATATCTGCAGTTTATCGACACGGATTATATATCCCGTCTGATCAATATGACAAAAGAGATGGCGGGAAGGGTGCCCGAGTATTCCGCAATGCTCGGTGAAGTGGACCTTGATGCCGTGGCAAAGATTGTGACTCCGATCAAACTATCCATGGAACTGCTATGGATGGGAGTGTTCAGCGGATCATTGCTATCGCTGGCCGAAGCCATGATTGTGCCTATAAAGAAATTGAAATCCAAGTAATCTGCAAATCCGTATGTTAGATATATCCATAGTGGTGCCTTTGTATAATGAGGCGGAATCATTACCGGAGCTTGAAGCATGGATCGACCGTGTGATGGCTGCGAACGGCTATAAGTATGAGGTGATATTTGTGGATGACGGATCCACCGACATGTCGTGGGAAGTGATCCGGTCGCTGAGACAGAAAAATCCAAATGTAAGGGGGATATCGTTTCGCCGCAATTATGGTAAAAGCCCGGCACTGAATACAGGATTCTCAATGACCCGCGGGCGTGTGGTGATCACCATGGACGCCGATCTGCAGGATTCGCCAGACGAAATACCGGAGCTGTACCGCATGATTACGGAAGACGGATATGATCTGGTGTCGGGCTGGAAGCAGAAGCGATATGATCCGCTATCGAAAACAATTCCGACGAAGTTGTTCAATGCCACAGCCCGCCGTGTGAGCGGCATAAGGAATCTGCACGATTTCAATTGCGGCCTGAAGGCCTATCGGGCCGAGGTGGTGAAACGCATAGAAGTGTATGGCGACATGCACCGATATATACCATATCTGGCCAAAAATGCCGGGTTCAAGCGCATAGGAGAAAAAGTAGTGCAGCATCAGGCCAGAAAATACGGGTCGACAAAGTTCGGTCTGGACCGTTTTGTGAACGGATATCTGGATCTGGGCACTCTGTGGTTCACATCGCGTTTCGGAGTAAAACCAATGCATTTTTTCGGCCTGATGGGCTCCCTGATGTTTCTGCTCGGTCTGATTGCGGCAGCAGCGGTGGGCGCGATAAAACTATACAGGATGACCCATGGCATGTCTTACGCTCTTGTCACGGACTCACCTTATTTCTTCCTGTCACTTACCATGATGATACTCGGATCGCAGTTCTTTCTGGCCGGGTTTGTGGGAGAGCTTGTGGCGCGCAACTCTCCGCACCGCAATGATTATGAGATAGCTGAAACTATTAACTCTGAAGATGAGTGATATGATGAGGTGCGGCTTCGAGTCCGGACATGCGGCGGCAATGATCACAGCGATTTGGTGTGCGGCATTTCTGACAGGGTGCAATTCATCGGGATGTCTGGACAACAGAAATTCGCTTCCATTGGCGGGCTTTTATGACGCATCGACAGGCGACGCCGTCAGCGTGAGCGGACTGTCGATAGGCGGAGTCGGCGCTCCCGGCGACAGCCTGTTGGCTGATGCCGGAGAAAATATCCATTCGATATATCTGCCGTTCAGGTCCACACAGGACGAGACTACATTTGTGTTTTCCACCAAAGCCAAAACAAACGTGGCCGAAGAGCCGGACGATATGGTTTTATCGGATTATGTGACATTCAGATATGAGTCGATTCCATATTTTGCATCGGCCGACTGCGGCGCCATGTACCGCTACAGGATACTGGCGGTGGACCACACCTCATTATTCATAGACTCAGTGGGGATCATTGATTCATTAATAACCAACACAGACATGGAGCGCATAAAGATTTATCTGCGCCATGACCCTACCACTGATGAAGAGTAAGATTTTACTGCGGCTGGCTGTTATGGCTGCCATAGCGGCAATGGTGTGCGGCGCTGATGCCGCAGCCCAGCGACGCGTGAATCCTGTCAGGCCAAAAGAGCCTTATGTCAAACCGGACGTAATAACGGCCACAGATGCCGCCGGGAAGGCCCAAAAGCGCCCTACCCGTCCGTCATCGGTAGTAAAGCAGGTCGATGATTCCGGACGTGAGTTTTATCTTGACACCATAACCGGCTCGGAATGGGTGGACAGCGCTGCCATGATGTTGCCCAAAGTAGTAGGCAACATATATCCACTGTGGGACGCCGTGAATGTTGGGGTTGATGTGTGGGATCCGCTTATGCGTTGTTTCGGTCAGAAATACGGTCTTGCCGGAATCTGGGCGGAGTTGAGTCTGCATAACCGGTATAAGCCGATTGTCGAGTTCGGACTCGGGTGTGCGTCGACCACTCCGGCAGCCAAAAATTATACTTACAATTCCGCAATGGCTCCTTATTTCAAAGTCGGAGCCAATTATAATTTCCTGTATAATTCCAATTCGGCATATCAGGTTTATGCCGGCCTGCGATACGGCATCACACGTTTCAGCTATGATCTGACAGATGTGACGGTGGCCAACGGATACTGGCAGACTGAGTCGAGATTCGACATTCCGTCGCAGCAGTCGACCACTGGCTATCTGGAAGTGGTTCTCGGACTGCAGGTAAAGATTGCGGGACCGCTGTCGGCAGGATGGAACATCAAATATCATCGTGTGCTGCATTCAAGTGCGGCCCCATACGGCAACGCATGGTATATTCCCGGATATGGCTCCCGCGGAAGCGCACTGGGAGTGTCACTTTCGGTAATATACACGATTCCAATCAAGCGAGATAAGACTGACGCAACCCAAAAAACAACAGATATAGATGATGAGAAAGAAAACGAACAGAAATAAACGAGTACCTGTGGCCGTGCTGTGTGCAGCGGCCATGGGAATATTCAGCGCGGGAGCCGTGACTCCGATGTGGCTGAGGGATGTGAAAATATCGCCCGACGGTTCAACCATAGCTTTCACATACAAAGGCGATATATATACGGTGCCGGCAGAAGGCGGCAATGCCACGCGGCTGACCACCTCCGGCAGCTATGAGTCGGTGCCCGTATGGAGTCCGGACGGCAGCAAAATAGCGTTTGCATCCGATCACCACGGATCTACCGACGTTTTTGTGATGCCGGTGACCGGAGGTACGGTCAAGAGACTGACCTCATACAGCGGCGTGGAGATTCCGGAAGCGTTTTCGGCCGACGGAAAATATGTCTATTTTTCCGCCGCCATACAGGATCCGGCCGCAAGCGCGGCCTTCCCGTCATCGCGACTTACAGAGCTGTATCAGGTACCGGCAGAAGGTGGAGGTGTGACCAGAGTGCTGTCCACACCCGCCCAGATGCCGAGCGTCTCGCCCGACGGATCGTTCATGCTCTACCAGGATAACAAAGGTGTGGAGAACGAATGGCGTAAACATCATACGTCATCGGTGACCAGAGGTCTCTGGCGCTATGACTTCAAGACCGGACGCCACACTCCGCTGGTGGATCATGCTGGCGAAGACCGCAACCCTGTGCTCAGTCACGACGGCAAGGATATGCTGTTTTTAAGCGAACGCGACGGAGGATCGATGAATGTTTATTCGCTGCCGCTCGACGACATTACCGGCACACCTAAGGCGCTGACGGCATTTCAGGATCATCCAGTGCGCTTTCTATCGCAAGGATCAAACGGACTTATAGCCATGGCATACGACGGCGAGATATACACTCTTGAACCGGGAGGCGAGCCGAAGAAAGTGGCTATAGAAGTGCTCACGGATGAATATTCCGCGCCTTCTGTGATCAACGTCACATCCGGAGCGTCGGAAGCCGTGGCGTCTCCCAATGGCAGCATGGTGGCGTTTGTGAAACGCGGCAACGTGTTTGTCACTTCCGTGGAATACAACACCACCAAACAGGTGTCGTTCACTCCACAGGCCGAGAAAGATCTGACATGGGGATCGGACAACAGGTCGCTTTACTATACAAGCGACCGATCGGGACGGCCGAATATATACAAGGCATGGATGTCACGGCCGGATGACCCTGACTTTCCAAACGCCACTGTGATTGAGGAAAAAGAGATGTTTCCCAATGACGGCAAAGAAAGGTTCAGCCCGAAGGTGTCGCCCGACGGAGAGAAACTCGCATACATTCAGGACCGCGATAAACTAATGATCATGGACCTCAATACCAAAGCGGTGAAACAGCTCACGGACGGTTCGCTGATCAAATCACGCCGTGGACTGGAATTCAACTGGAGTCCCGACAGCCGCTGGATTGCTTTTACAGCTGTGGGCAACGGTCATGATCCATACTACGACATAGCCATAGTCAATGCCGACGAATATCGTCCGGAAGTGATAATGCTTACCGAAAGCGCATACTTTGACGAACAGCCGGTGTGGAGTCCCGACGGCAATGCAGTGCTGTTCATATCAGACAGATACGGCATGCGCAATCAGGCATCATGGGGATCGCAGTCAGATGTATTTGCCGTCTTCGTGAATCAGGAAGGCCTTGACAGGTACCGCCTTAACGAGGAGGATTATAAACTGCTGACCGAACAGGAGAAAAAAGAGAAGAAAGACAAAGACGCCATCATCGAGACAAGAGTCGAGCCACAGGGCATACAGGACCGTCTGGTAAGGCTCACTCCCTATTCCAGCGATGTGGCCGGAGCCGTAATGAACAAGGACGCAAGCAAGCTCTATTACCTGAGCAAGGTCGAAAAAGGATATGACCTATGGTCGATTGATCTGCGCAAGGGTTCGGCATCCATCGTCAACAAGCTCGCGGCAGGTACCCCTCCCTCGCTTTCGCTCAGCGGAGACGCATCGGTCCTGTTCATGCTCAGCGGATCATCCATGAAGAAAATGACCCTTCCCGGAGAAAAAATATCAAACATAAGCTACTCCGCCCGCATGCCGCTTGACCGCGCCGCCGAGCGTGAATATATGCTTGAATTCGTGCGCAACCAGGAGAAGGAGAACTTCTACGTGAAAGACATGCACGGCGTGGAATGGGACAGTCTTGTGGACCATTATGGCCGCTTCCTGCCGCACATAAACAACAATCATGATTATTCGGAAATGTTGTCGGAGCTGTTGGGCGAACTTAATGTAAGCCACACCGGCAGCGGCTACCGCAGCGGTTCGGCCGACGAGGCTACGGCCGATCTCGGAGCCATATTCGATTTCACATACACAGGACACGGTCTGAAGATTGATGAAATCGTGACGGGTGGCCCGCTGGACCGCGCTACATCGAGAGTGCGCGCCGGCGATATCATCACTGAGATCAACGGCCATGCGATTACCCCGGATACTGATTTTTCGGTCCTTCTCAACGGACTCGCAAATCATAAGACGCTGCTGAATGTACGTTCGTCGGCTACCGGAGCCGTGTTTCAGGAAGTGGTGAAACCGATAAGCCAGGCAGCCATGAACGATCTGCTCTATCGCCGATGGGTGGCACAGCGGGCCGCGCAGGTCGACTCTCTGTCCAACGGCCGTCTCGGCTACGTGCATATCGAATCAATGGACAATGATTCTTTCCGCCGGATATATGCCGACATACTCGGAAAATACAATCAGCGCGAGGGAATAGTGATCGACACCCGATGGAACGGCGGAGGACGCATGCATGAGGATATAGAAATTCTTTTCAGCGGCGAGAAATATCTCACTCAGGTGGTGCGCGGCGAGGAAGTGTGCGACATGCCTTCGCGCCGATGGAACAAACCGAGCATAATGATACAGGGAGAAGCCAACTACAGCAACGCCCACGGCACTCCATGGGTCTACAAACACCGCGGTATAGGCAAACTCGTAGGTATGCCTGTGCCGGGCACCATGACGTCGGTGAATTGGGTGACACTGCAGGACCCGAGCATGTATTTCGGTATCCCCATCATCGGATACCGTCTACCCGACGGCTCTTATCTGGAAAACAAGCAGTTAGAACCGGACATCCGAGTAGCTAACACTCCCGAGCGTCTGGCTGCGGGCATTGACGACCAGCTGATCACCGCTGTGAACGAACTGCTCAAAGAGATAGATTCCAAGAAACAGTAAATCCAACAACAGACAGATAAAAAAGCGAATCCGGCATGCCATGATGACATGCCGGATTTTATATTTGGCCATAATGTGGTTATCTATGCCATTCGGAACCGTCGGGCCTTAGAATGCGCTGGTTGGAGGATCCGCGAAACGGCAACGAGGGATCGCGAAGCGCGGCGATATACGGACCGTCGACAATGGCTTCGAAGCAGTCCACAATATCCGCAATATCAGGCATCGCACGTAACTCATCGTATGTGTGGCCGGTATAGCACCATATAGTCAGCCCTTCGGCACGTATAGCCCTTACAAGGCGGCGAAGTGCTTCTACAGACCGGTGCTGGAGCGGGTCGCCGCCCGTAAGTGTCACATTGAAACCGTGGGCCATGATCTGCGACATGATCCCATCGACCGACATCGGGGTTCCTGCATTGAAATCCCACGACGCGGGATTATGGCATCCGGGGCATCTGTGGGTGCATCCGGCCAAGTAGACCGAAGTGCGAAGACCGGGACCGTCAACTGACGTTCCCGGCACGATCTGAAGCACCCTTAATATAGAAGATGTGTTATGGTCGTACATGTGTGGTTATTGATGCACTACCCTGTCGTTGAGTTCCGCAAGTTTTGCAGAATTCCAGCGGTCAGTGGTTCCTACAAGGTATCCGGTGATGCGCTGCAGACGGTCTATGTCATTACTGTGGCATTTGGGGCATTCGGTGAGTTCGGCCGAAGCATCCTCGTAGCCGCATGACATGCAGCGGTTGCGATTATGGTTTACCGAACAGTAGCCTATATTGTGTTTGTCCATCAGATCCACGATGTCGGCAATGGCCTCAGGATTGTGAGTGGCATCGCCATCTATTTCCACATAGAAAATATGGCCGCCACGCGTGAGTTCGTGATACGGAGCCTCGATAATGGCTTTGTGTCGCGGCGAACAGTGGTAATAGACAGGCACATGGTTGGAATTAGTATAGTATTCACGATCGGTGATGCCGGAGAGCTGTCCGAATGATTTGCGGTCGCGCCGGGTAAACCGTCCGGCAAGGCCTTCGGCCGGAGTGGCAAGCACGGAGAAATTGTGATTATAGCGTTCAGAGAACTCGTTGGCCCGTGATCGCATGTGGCTGACAATACGCAGGCCGAGCGCCTGTGCTTCGTCGCTTTCGCCATGGTGTTGTCCGATAAGGGCTACCAGACATTCGGCAAGACCGATAAATCCGATGCCGAGTGTGCCCTGATTTATGACAGACTCGATGGTGTCGTTGGGACCAAGCGTGTCGGCTCCGTTCCACAGACGCGACATCAGGAGCGGGAACTGCTTGGCAAGAGCCGTTTTCTGAAAGTCATAACGGTCGCACAGCTGCCTGGCGGTCACGTCAAGTATCTCGTCGAGTTTGCGGAAGAAGCGGTGTATCCTCTCTTCCTTGTCCTGTATGCCCATCAACTCGATGGCAATGCGCACTATATTGATTGTGGAGAATGAGATGTTGCCACGGCCCACAGATGTTTTTTCACCATAGCGGTTTTCAAACACGCGGGTACGGCAACCCATAGTCGCGACCTCATATTCATAGCGCCGGGGATCATTGGCATCCCATTTTTCATGACGGTTGAACGTGGCGTCAAGATTCACAAAGTTAGGAAAAAACCTCCTCGCGGTAACTTTACAGGCAAGCTGATAAAGATCGTAGTTGCGGTCGCCGGGAAGATAGCTTACCCCACGTTTTTTCTTCCATATCTGTATGGGGAATATGGCGGTGGCTCCATTGCCCACCCCTTCGTATGTGGAAAGCAACAGTTCGCGGATTATGCAGCGGCCCTCGGCCGAAGTGTCGGTGCCGTAGTTGATCGAGCTGAATACCACCTGGTTGCCGCCACGGGAATGGATGGTGTTCATGTTGTGTATGAATGCTTCCATGGCCTGATGCACACGTGAGGTGGTACGGTTTATGGCATGCTGCAGGAATCTTTCGTCTCCCTGAAGACCGTCCAGCGGCTTTTTATCAAAATCGCTGATCTCGGCATTATACAGATGACTTAAATCCTGGCCAGTCAGATTTTCCAGATTTTTCACCTCTTCAATGTAAGAGCTGCGCACAAACGGTGCCAGATAGAAATCAAACGCGGGAATGGCCTGGCCGCCGTGCATTTCGTTCTGGGCAGTTTCGAGCGATATGCAGCCTATTATGCTGGCCGTCTCGATGCGTTTTGCAGGCCGGGATTCGCCGTGGCCTGCGGTAAAGCCATGACGCAATATCCGATCCAGAGGATGCTGGACGCAGGTGAGCGACTTTGTCGGATAGTAATCCTTGTCGTGTATGTGCAGATAGTTGTTGTTGACAGCTTCACGCGCTTCTTCCGACAACAGATAGTCGTCGACAAACGGTTTCGTGGTCTCGCTTGCAAACTTCATCATCATGCCTGCCGGAGAGTCGGTGTTCATATTGGCATTTTCGCGTGTGATGTCGTTGCTTTTGGCTTCGATTATCTCCAGAAACATGTCGCGTGTCTTGGCACGTCGAGCCACGGATCTCTGATTGCGGTATGCGATATATCGTTTCGCCACTTCCTTGCGCGGCGATTTCATCAGTTCCAGTTCAACACGGTCCTGTATGTCCTCGACAGTCATCTGCTCCTTGCCGCTGATGCCGATTCTGTCGACTATGCGCTGGATCAAGGCTTCATCTTCGCCCATCTCTGTGGTGAGCATCGCCTTACGTATTGCGGCCTTGATTTTTTCCTCGTTATAGCCCACTATGCGGCCATCGCGTTTCAATACTGTCTGTATCATTTCAATGATGTGAAGGGAGGTTAATTTTATGTCTGCAAAACTACATTCTTTTTCTGGAATCAACAACTTTTCGCCGCCAAAAGTTATCAACAACTTATCATTTTGGAAAACTTTTGGCATTATCAAATTTTACAAACACCTAATAAACAACTATTTTACATTTCAAAATGGGAAACTTTTATAAATTTACAATTTTATCAATTAACCAAATCATGAAATCATGCGAAGAGTATAAAACCGTAGGGACAGACCTGAAGAAAAAGATTTCGCCAATACAGAAATTATTTATTACCTTTGTACATGAATACATGGAACCATCATCGTAAGGCCGCTAAACATCCAACAACATGAACAGAAAAGGCAAATTATATTTCCGCTACGGCACAATGGGTTCGGCCAAAACGGCCCTTCTGCTCACCACCGCATACAATTTCGAGGAACGCGGCATGCGATACGTGTGCATGAAACCGATCATCGACACACGCGACACCGTGAACGTGATCCGTTCCCGCATAGGCATCGAACGCGAGTGTCGGTGGATACACACAGACACAGACCTGTATATGCTCGCCCAGGAACTGTTTGAGGAATCCATGTGTGTGATCGACTGGTTTCTGATCGACGAAGCTCAGTTTCTCACAACGGAACAGGTGGACCAACTGGCACGCGTGGTTGACGACTACGGCAGCAACGTGATATGCTACGGCCTGCGCACGGACTTCCGCACGCGGCTGTTCGAGGGGTCGCAGCGACTGTTTGAGATAGCCGACACAATAGACGAAATCAAGAGCACTTGCACCTGCGGCCGCAAGACTATAGTCAATGCGCGCATAGGAGCCAACGGCGATTTTGTGGAAGAAGGCGCCCAGGTGGAAATAGGCGGTGACGACAGGTATATGGCCGTATGTCGCAAATGCTGGCGCAACAAGCGCATCGAACAGGCCACCCGCGATACTTTGCCACTGATATGATGTCAACAATGTTTAAGAAACGACTTATACCCGCCATCATATTTATGGCATGCGTGATGCCCTTAGCCCTGCATGCCGTTGAATATGACAATGAATATCTGAGCTACAGGGCCACATATAAATGGGGATTTATACAAAAAGTGGCCGGCGACGCGTCGCTCACCCTACGCCACGATCCGGACGGGTACCATGCCATACTCACGGCCAAGACCCGCCCGTGGGCCGATCCAATATTTTCCGTACGCGACACACTGACAGGAAGAATGCGGAATGGCGACATGGCTCCGGTGCTGTATGACAAGACCACCCACGAAGGAGGGAAATACGGACATGACGTGATAACATACACGTATACAGGCAATACAGCCACTGCGCACTGCACACGCTACAAACTCGATAAAAAAGGTCGCGAGACGACTTCGGAGATAACTCTGTCGGCCAAAGAGCCGGCGGTGGACATGTTGAGTGTGTATTACTTCGTGCGGCGCCTGCCGTTTGAGTCCATGAAGCCCGGCACTGTGAGCCACGCAACAATATTTTCCGGCAAAAAGAAAGAAAATCTTGCCCTGACTTTTGAAGGTATTGAAAATGTGAAGCTCGACGGACACACTTACGAATGCTATAGAGTGAGCTTTACGTTCAGCGTTGACCGACTGCAAAACTCATCAGCTCCGATGCGGGCGTGGATACGCACCGACGGGACCCGCATACCCATAAAATTAGAGGGCGAACTGACAATAGGCAAAATACAGGTGCTCTGGAACCGCCCTTAACCAAAACAGCAAAACTCATCACATAAATATAAAAATATGAATCTTCTACTCGCCTTAGGGCTTACGGCCGCCACTCTTGGCGCCACGGCCGGCTCCGACTCTACAGCAACGGCAACCGCAGCCGACAGCATCAAGGGTTTCGTGTTTACAGACGTGATCACCATACCCACCACATCCGTAAAAGATCAGAACAAATCAGGCACATGCTGGTGCTTTGCCGGCACTTCGCATCTGGAGGACGAGATTCTTGCACAACGGGGGCGACTCGCTCAATCTCAGCGAAATGTTTACCGTGCGCTATTGCTACGTTGACAAAGCCCGACGCTATGTGCGCTCACAGGGCAACGGTCATCTGGCCGCAGGCGGCAGCATACTCGACGTGCCATACGTCTATGAACGCTACGGAGTGGTGCCTGAAAGCGTATATTCAGGCTTGAATTACGGAGAAACCAAACATGACCACGGAGAGCTTGACAAAGCCATTTCGGCATATATGGGCGCGGTTGCTTCCGGCAAAAAAGTCTCCACTGCATGGGAGCAGGGCCTGAACGGCATTCTGGACGCCTATTTCGGCCCTGTGCCAGAAAATTTCACCGTGGACGGCAAAACCTACACACCGCAGTCATACGCCAGCCATCTCGGCCTTGACATGGACGACTATGTGGCGCTGACATCTTTTACACACCATCCGTTCTACAAGTCATTCGGCCTTGAAGTGGCCGACAACTGGCTCTGCGGACAGTATCACAACCTTCCTCTCGACGAGTTCAAAACCGTTGTCGACAATGCCTTGTCGACAGGCTACAGCGTGGTATGGGCCGCCGATGTGAGCGAAAAAGGATTCAAATGGAAAGAGGGATATGCCCTGATGCCCGCGGCCAAGACAGAAGCCGACATGGATGCCACGGAACTGTCGAGGTGGGTGACCCTGAGCGATGCCGACAGAGAAAACGAACAGTATAAGTTTGAAGGTCCCGAAGGTCTGGTGGAAATGACTGTCACTCCGGAAATCCGTCAGCAAATGTTTGACCGTCTGGAAACCACCGACGATCACGGCATGGTGATTGTCGGCACAGCTACCGACCAACTCGGCAACCGCTATTACAAGGTCAAGAATTCATGGGACACCAACCACGTCTACGGAGGGTATTTCTATGTATCGGAACCTTACTTCCTGGCCAAGACAATGAGCATTCTTGTCAATAAAAAAGGGATTCCGTCGGCCACTCTGCGCAAACTGAACATAAAGTAAATGAAGCATACAGCAGTATTATCCTATCTGACTATGGCGGCAATGCTGCTGAGTATGTCAGCGTGCAAAACCACGGAAGCTAACTACAGGGCGGCATACGAAGCCGCCCGAGAGACTCGGGCCACTGCAGACGACGGACTCGACGAGGAAACTCGTGCCGCACTGCAGCGTGAAGCACAGAACGGGCCGGAAGCCGGCAGTGTCAACACCGTGTTTTTCGCAGTGACGGGAAATAGCGACATCACAGCTCCGCAGTATTGCATCGCAGTGAACCGTTTCCGCCAGCAGTTCAATGCCAAGGAACTTTGCGGCAGATTGCAGCAGTCGGGCTACGATGGAGCGTTCGTAGGGAAAACTGCCGATCAGAACTTTTATGTGATGCTCGGCGGTGACGATGACTTTGACAAAGCGTCGGCAATGCTCAAAAGCTCAAGAGCGGACAAGAAAATTCCGTTCGGATCCGGATACCCGGTGATGATAAAATCAGCCGGATATTACCGAAAATGACAGATAAATAATACTTTCGACAAGTGAAAAGACCGCCAAAAGTTGTAACTTTGCGGCGGTTTTTTCATTATAACCTGAAAATATGATACTGACTAAGGCTATAGAAACATTCGGACGATACTGTATATTCATGACCCGGGTAATATCAATACCCGACAAATGGAGCGTATCGGCCCGCCGTATGGTAAACGAGATATATAAACTCGGGGTGGACTCCATTCCGCTGGTAGTGGTCATCTCTCTTTTTATCGGCGCAGTGATAGCAATACAGATGCAACTGAACATCGCATCGCCGCTCATACCGGCCTATGCGGTTGGACTGACCACCCGCGACATAGTGTTGCTGGAATTCTCGTCGTCGATTCTCTGTCTGATCCTGTCGGGCAAGGTAGGATCAAACATAGCATCCGAGATAGGCACTATGAGAGTCACCGAGCAGATTGACGCCATTGACATAATGGGTGTGAATTCGGCTAATTTCCTCGTGCTGCCCAAAGTGGCCGCTTTTCTGCTGTTCATACCGGTGCTGTGCATCATGAGCATGGGCACATCCATAATAGGCGGATTCTGCGTGGCCATTTTCACAGACATAATCACAGTGAGCCGCTACACATACGGTCTTCAAGCCTTCTTCAACGAATGGTACGTATGGTATGCCCTGATCAAATGTCTGGTTTTCTCCGTGATAATCACCTCGGTGGCATCTTTCCGCGGCTATTATGTGAAAGGCGGAGCACTTGAAGTGGGCAAAGCAAGCACCGATGCCGTGGTGACCTCATCAATACTCATTCTGTTTTTTGACGTGATTCTGACTAAACTCCTGCTACAATGATCGAGGTAAAAAACGTGACAAAATCTTTCGATGGAAAAACAATACTCCACGATGTCAGCGCAACATTTTATTCAGGCAAAACAAACCTTATAATAGGTCAGAGCGGTTCGGGCAAAACCGTGCTGATGAAATCAATCGTCGGACTTGTCACTCCCGAGCAGGGACAGATACTGTTCGACAGCAGGAACGTGCTTGCCATGAACAACGATCAGAAAAAAGACCTGCGTCAGGAAATCGGCATGCTTTTCCAGGGATCGGCTCTGTTTGACAGCGAGACGGTGCTCGGCAACGTGATGTTTCCTCTGGTCATGTTCTCCAAGATGACCAAAGCGGAGATGAGAGACCGTGCCCTGTTCTGCATAGAACGGGTAAACCTCAAGGGTGCCGACAACAAATACCCTTCGGAAATCTCCGGAGGCATGCAGAAACGAGTGGCAATAGCGCGGGCAATAGCCCTGAATCCTAAATATCTTTTTTGCGACGAACCGAACTCCGGCCTTGATCCACGCACATCCATAGTCATTGACGAACTACTCAGCGACATAACCCATGAATATGGCATAACCACCATAATCAACACGCACGACATGAATTCCGTGCTCGGCATAGGCGAAAACATCGTTTTCCTCAACAAAGGTCACAAAGAATGGGTCGGCGACATGACGCAGATATACCGTTCTGACAACCAGGCTCTCACTGATTTCGTATTTGCCACAGACCTGTTCAGGCAAGTGAGGATATATCTGAACGACAAAAATTAAATTAGGCATCTACATATGTAATTGCCTGACACTATTTAAACCGTTCAGAAACGGCATTATCTCCATGCCAACGTACATTGTGTTGTCCGTTGTAACATATACAGGTATCAATGTATCATCTATCCGTATGGTCGATGTATATTCAATTGTTACGAGCATTTTTAATTAATTCTTTGTTTCCCGACCGACCGGGAAATACTCAACACATTCTGTATCGTCAATATAAATCCAAACTTGTGAAATAATATGCTTAAAATAATCAAATTCGCTATATATATCATAGTTATGACTACATGTGCTATGCAAACTTCCAGTTGTACCCACAATGACAATATTGTCTCTGTCTCGGCACCGGAATTTGAAAAAGAAATCAAATCTGATTCGGTTCAACTGGTCGATGTCCGTACTCCGCAGGAATACGCCGAAGGGCATATTGACGGAGCGTTGAACATCAACATGCAGTCCGATGATTTCAAGGATATGGCTCAGCGAAATTTGTCGAAGGATTCTACCGTGCTTGTCTACTGCCGAAGCGGTCGCCGCTCATTGGACGCAGCCGAGATGCTGACCAACTGTGGTTATAAGGTGGTTAACCTCAAAGGCGGTATCATCGAGTGGAAAGAAGTTGGTCTGCCGGTTGTATCGGAGCAGGAGAATTAACTTTCGCTTGTCTGAATAGTCTAAAAAAGAAAACTGCAATGAGAAAGATACTTTTTATATTAGCTATGGTCGTAAGTCTGTCGGCTTCAGTCGCATCAGCTCAGCAACGGTGCGACAGTCATCACGAAGACAGACCCGGTTATGAGCATAGAGGCCGACATCATCGTTCGCCATACTTCGTCAGCGAAAACAAGGTCTTTTTTGACGGCAGAGAAATCAAGGGCGCTTCGGCTTCGAGTTTCTCCATACTGCGCGACGGTTATGCCAAGGATACATGGAGTGTCTATTATTGTGGTACAAAAATGGACGGGGCTTCAAGCAACTCATTCAAGGTATTAGGCTTTGGCTACGCCAAGGACACATGGAATGTATATTTCGACGGCAAGAAAATCAACGGTGCCTCACCTGAGAGTTTCAAGGTGCTTCGTGACGGCTACGCCAAGGATACTTGGAACGTGTATTTCGACGCAGTTAAGATTGAAGGAGCTTCCCCTGACAGTTTCAAGGTACTCCGTGACGGCTATGCTAAAGATACTTGGAATACTTACTATTTTGGAAGAAAAATTGACTGAATATGAAACGAACGACAGTCAAACAGCGGGTGGAACTCAGCTCTTATTGCTGGATTATAACATTGCTGACAACCGCTTTTATTTGCGGCATATTCATTTGCTGCTTAAAAATAGCTGATAATGATATTGCAGTATGGTTATGGGGAGTTGCTGTCGCGGTCTTGTTCCTGTCAGCTTTATGCTATATGCCATTATCCATTTCGCTGGATAATGAAAGCCTGAACATCAACAGGTCCCTGAAAATCAAATCAATTCCATTGACAGAGATTGCGAATGTCAAGCTGTGCGCTCCTACTATGGGCGCAAAACGAATTTGCGGCAGTGGCGGATGGTTCGGATGGTATGGCTGGTTCTCGGAGAAAGGCCTTGGCAAGTATTTCGCCTATTACGGCAAAGCCTCCGACTGCTTCCTCGTCACGCTTAAAAACGGCAAGAAATATATGCTCGGCTGCAAGGATGCTCCTGAAATGGTCAATGCAATAAACGAAAAAATAAATCAATGACAAGAAAATCAATTCTGTCGGTAGTCTCGGCACTGACAATACTTACCGCCTCATGCGGAGGTAACAAGGAAAATAAAGAGACTGCCGACAATCGGCAGAAAGAGACCGTAGCGAATGTGGACGTGCATGGTCAGTGGTATCTGGAGAGCATCGTATTCAGTGATTCCAACTATGTTCGCGTGCGTCCGGATGAAAGGCTTTCAAGTATACATCAGTATATCGTTTTTGAAGACAACACATATTTTATTCGGACAAACTGCAACTCAATATCCGGTACATATACCGTCAAGGGGGATTCAATCATCCTTGGCGACGGAGCTATGACTGAAATGGCCTGCGACGACATGTCAGTCGAGGAGGCTCTCCGCAGGATTCTCCCGAATATAGCTTCGATCCATATCCAGAACGATTCCATCGCCCGGCTTGACAGCCGCAATCCTTCGGAATACATCGTGCTTCGCAAGGCCCCTATAGAAAGAAAATGATATACCCGAAAAGTAATGGAAGAAAATAAACTGACACCCTTCAGAGATGCTCCCGACACAGCAGTAATCACATGTTGCCATGTGACAGACGATGGCGCACCAGTGCTTTACGTTTCGCATGACGAGGATGACGGTATGTGGCAATTTCTTTGTGGCGGAGAGCATTCGGAAGATGAAGCAAGAATCGTCTCTCTGAGATATATTTATGAACTTGACCATTCGGTCGGTCTGCTGAAAGATATGCCTTGCGGCAGTTATGCGGAAAGGGAATCTCCGGCAGAGGAGTGGAAAATCAAAGGCTGAATCACTTTTGTATGGATATTGTGCCAATACTGGAAAACCCAGACTCGGATGCCCCCCTGAGCCAAGGTCGGTTTGACCCCTAAAGAGTTTGGCCGACGGGGTCAGTTTTATTTTGGTTTATCTGCTTTTAAGAGCTTTTAGCTTACGGACGCTTTCACCGGTAAGAGTGATGCGGTGGGCGGTGTGGACAATACGGTCGAGTATGGCATCTGCCACTGTCGGGTCACCGATCGCATCGTACCAGTCCAGTTCGGGGAGCTGAGATGTGACGATGATTGACTTGCGTCCGTGGCGGTCTTCAATGATTTCCGTCAGGTGGGCGCGTTCCTTGGCATCGAGTGGAACAAGGAAAAGGTCATCGAGGATCAGAAGTTGAGCTTTTTCAAGCTTTTTCAACTCAGCATCGATTGTTCCCTTGTTTTTTGCGATTTTCAGGGTGCCCCCTGTGCCGGCACATCCGGTGATGAACAGGTTGTCACCCTTGCGGACAAAATCCAGCGCGGCAAGACGCTCCATCTGGTTGCGGTCCAGGCCACGCGGCAGGGTGTGGTCTATCTGTGCCATTGAAGCGTCGCCATATCGGAAGTTTGCATTTTTCACCAGCCGCTCGATATTGCGTGCGGCCCGGTAGTCCCATTCCCTGGAGAGCAGCCAGTTCAGGAAGCTGTCCGGTGTCAGACGTTCGTTGCCGTCGGTATCAGCCCCAGGCAGATAATCCGCGTCGGCTCCGGACTCAAGGATGTCCACCATGTCGCTGACACTGTATAGTCGCGCATCCATGGCCGCGGCACATCCTGAGACAAGCCGTTCCTGCCCGTACTTTTTCTCCAGTTTCATGATGCCACGGCAGACCCTGAAGGCGAGTTCCGGATAGCGTCTGTCTTCGATGACCGCCCGCAGATAGTGCAGTACGATATTGTCGATCTGAGCCGCGCGCGAAAGCAGTTTCTCAATGTCGCTCTCGCAACTGCCTTTGCGCCCCGGCAGATTGTGTGACGGTTTTGTTGTGTACTCGTACGGTGTGTCGTTGCGGTGGTGTGTCGCCACATGGGTGAAGCCATGAAAGATGTCGATTGTGTCGGTGTCGTAGACCAGATCCACACGTTTTCCGACGTATTGCACAGGCACACTGTAATGATGCTTGTTCAGAGTGACATAGCTGTTGCGCTGGACTGTGGCGACAGCCCGCTGCTTCATCTGATAGCGGCTTGCCGGCAATGGGCGCAAGGCGTCCTTTTCGACAGCCTCAAAGAGTTGGCGGCGTGATCCCTTGCGGCGGGTCAGATTGCGGGCGTTGAACGTCTCAAGAGATTTTAGGATGGCCTCGTTGAGCGACTCCAGATTATGGAACACCAGACCTTCAAGGTCTACGTACACGGACCGGTACATCAGTTTTACCGCATTCTCCACCAGAGCCTTGTCCTTGGGATGGCGCACGCGGGCCGGAACCACGGCGCAGCCATAATGCTCGGCAAAGGACTCGAAGTCGGCATTTATCACCGGTTCGTTGCGGTCGCTGCGAGTGACTGCGGATTTCAGGTTGTCCGGTACAATCGCACACGGCGCCCCTCCATAAAAGTGTAAAGCATTCTCGCACGCCTTTATAGGATCCTCCTTCTTCTGCGACCACGGCCTCACAATAAGTGTAATGAGAGCATGGCAGTATCGCCACAAACACCTCGACCTTTCGTACCTCGGCAGTAGACTCATCGACTATCTCCAGACGGTCACCGGCAAAATCGATATACATCTGGTCACCGGCACGATGCTCGACATGGCCTATGGCATTGGTCTGCAGCATGAACTGTCTGAGCTTCATCCCGAAAGATGCCCTGAGGTATCCGTCGGGATGTCCGGCATGATACTCCTCATACAGTTTCCTGACAGTCATGCCCCTGCGCGAAAGCCGTGCTGCATATTCCGGCAACAGTGCTTCAAGCCTGATCTGCCGCTCTGACGGTCTGCGTTCTCTCGCCCCCGGGTATGGCGAACAGTTCCTGCAGCCGCGCATCGCTCAGAGACGGCAGCTTCTCAGCGGGTATACCGCTGTCCTGATACATCCTCACATAGCGGCGCACTGTGTTTCGCGAGATGTCAAAAGCACTGCTGATACTTTTGATGCCCATCCCCGATGCGTAACACAGGAGAATGTTTTTTAACTTTGTGTTCATGTTTCTTTGAATTATATCCCCGTCGGCCAAAACGGAATTCAAAGATACGGATAAAATCCCCTGCTGACATTCCGTCGGCAGGGGTTATTTTCATATTGGTCTAAAGGGGCAGCTCGATTTTGGCCGCAGGGGTCAAACCGACCTGGCTCAGGGGGTCATCCGAGTCTGGGTTTTCCACTTAATCAAGGGACTAAATGATTCTTTGTATAAGCAATATGGTAATACTATAACAACATCTTTTTCTAATTTGGGGCATTCATATTCTGGATTATCAGGAAAATCCTCAGAAGACTTTGGAAGAGGTAAACCATTCATAACATATCTGAATGTCTATTCAAACAATGTTGTGAATGAGAACGACTATCAATATGTTCGTATAAACGATGGAGAAAAGCAGAATATCGTGCAGTATGGAGATGTGTTGTTTACTTTGTCTTCTGAAACACCAGAAGAAGTTGGTGTTGGCTCTGTTTATTTGGGAATAGACAACAATCGTTCTTTCGCCCGAGCGCGAGTGGTCGTCCGGCTTTTTCGGCCATGTTGTTGTCTATCTAGTAATGTCAGAGGTCAAGATAACGGTAGAGTCTGGGTATATTCCTAGAGTGTATCCTATACCATATAAAGGTGGCCTTGTGGATATGTCGTATGACTTTATTGCAAAGGATGTCATTATGCTACACCCGGTCTATGCGTGGATGGGTTGGATTTGTGTCTTGAGTCCATACGAAACGACTTTTGAGTCATTGAAAACTTATATCCGTGAATACTATAAATATGCAAAAGAGACATTTGGTAAAAGACGGCTTCGTTGTATGTTGATATCCAATTGTTCATAAGCATTTTGACCGAATGTGAGCCTACTGTGGCATGCTGTCACTGGTGAATTGTTGGAATAGATGATGCAATGAAATTAAAATAGGTATATATTATTATCTGGGTAAAAATGATAATGAACTGAATAGAGGATGGCTGCTGTTAATGTGTGTTAAATGCTGCGTATGTACGGTCATTATTGAAAAAGATTTCTTAAATTGCGATCGATAACAGTTAAAAACTAAGAAGTCGTTAAAAGTTATTGTGTATATGTTTTTGGCAGGATTTTTGCGTCATGGTAAGGGTTATGACTATAAGAGTCTCATACGTAAACCTTACAAAGAAGAAGCGAGTGTATTGGGCGTTTCCAGTACATTGCGACTGATTGCTGTGCATGTGGAAGTGTTGCCATATTATGTATCCGCGGGTATGTTGTCTTATGTTGTCAACGGGGGTGTTGGTGGCATGTGTGACACATTTCGTAAAAATAATTTTGCGATGAGAGTCTGATATGTGCGTTTAATTTTTACAAGTTACTTATACTTATTGATTATGAAACAACTTTTACTTAAATCCGTAGTGGCTGCAGGTGCTATCGCCACGACATTACCGTTGTCAGCCAATTGGGAGCAGATCTATGAACTGCCCCAGGCCAGTGCGCATTACATTACAAAAGAGGGCTTGATACTTATGTCAGATTTGAGAGATAATCTGGACGGAGGTATCTATTACTCTGAAGATAAAGGTAAGACATTTACTAAATGTGAGGTGGCCGACTATGCGTATAACAAGTTTGTGGAGATCGGCGACTATATTTATGCACCTGGTAAGGCCTGCAGGATTGCTCGTAGCGAGGATGGCGGACGTACATGGGAAGTGCTCAATTATACCCGTTCAGTTGAGGAGTTTTATGAAAAGCCTGGTATGGCCGATGAAACAGTGTGTTATGCTATCGACGGGTTGGATGGAGTGCTTTATGTCGGTGATTTCCTTGGCGGAGGTGTCATCAAATCAGAAGACAACGGTGAGACATGGACGCATACCGACAGAGAATCGCAGATGGTAAATTTTGGCGATGAAAAAGCAATGGACAATTACTATAACATGATGGCGTTCAATAATGAGATTTATCTCTTCGGCCTTTATTCTGTCCATAAATATAATGTTTCACTTGACAGATGGGAGATTGTGCCTGTTCATAGTAACTGTCTGGCTACTGTCACTATTGCCGGCGATATTATGATTGCTGGGCGCGCTACGGAGAATCAGAATCCAGATACAGAATATCTGCTTGCAACCAAGGACGGATATACATGGGACCAAATTTTCAATCCTGAGGCCGACAATCTTAATGTGAGATGCATAGATTATGACGGTAAGTATCTGTATGCTGCCGGTCCTAACGGTAGATTCTATTACACTGACAATATGGGAGAGGAATGGTATAACGGCAAGGGCCTTCCTGAAATGTGTTGGCCTCTTGTGATATCTTGCGATGACGACTATGTCTATACCACAGTATACCACTATGATCCCTCGCAGGTTATCAGCGGTCTTTGGAGATATCCCAAGAGCAGTCTGGCTTCATCAGCAGCTCTGGAGACTCTGAAATATGATAATCTGTCCGTAAATGTTGACGGCAATACACTGACTGTGACTGTTCCTGCCGAAAATATCCGTATAAGCGATGTGGCAGGCAAGCAGGCCATACATTTGAACAATACTTCTAATGTTGATCTCGGTGTGCTCACTCCCGGTGTGTATTTATACGAAGTAGTTGCCGGAGGTACGCGAGTGGTCGGTAAATTTGTAAAGTAAAACATAGTAGATGAAAAGAGATATTGTATTATCGCTCTCGCTGGCATCGGCTTTCTGTCTTTTGGCAGAAAGCCCTGCTGGCGATTTCACCTCTTATTTCGAATGCCCGTTTGCGTCGGAAACGATGCCTGAAGGCATGAAAGTGGTAGATAATGACGGCTGTCAGCTGCATTTCACGATGGTCCAGAATGGTTTTTCTGACTATGATTCATGGATATGTCTGAGGGAGCGCGGCACCGAGAATTATTATGCGGCATCGGCATCTCGCTTTAAGACCGCTAAAGGAGAAGATCCACTGCCGGCTCAGGACTGGATGATAACACCTCCGGTTTGGATTCGCGGCGGTGAGGTGACATTGTCATGGAGATCTATGTCTGTCAACGAGCAGCGCAAGACCCCCAGCACGTATGAGATAAGGGTATCGGCAACAGGCGATACTCCTGACGCTTTTGCCGGCGAACCGCTTATGACCGTGACCGACGAGGAGCTTAACAAATGGCAGGCACACACTTTGGATCTGAGTGCTTATGAAGGGCAGAGGGTGCGCATTGCTTTTGTGAATGTCAGTCTCGACAGCGAGATTCTGGCTATTGACGATATTAATGTTTCCGGCCTGAAAGGCCTTTCGGAGATTTTGGTTACTCCGGGAGAATATCATGTCGGTAGCGAGTTATTCAAGATAGGAGGTACTATTACGGCTTATTCCCAGCAGCCAGTCAATACATTGTCGGTGGATTGCGAAGTGGACGGCCGCACTCTTCATGCCGAATATAGCGGTTTGAACCTGGGCTATCATGAAAGTTTCGATTTCGTTTTGCCCGAAGAAATAAAGGCGAAATATGGCGAGACGGTGGATTTCACCGTAAGTGCTACCGTCAACGGTCTGCCCTATGACGCTATGGACAGGAGTACCATGGTGCTCAGTTTCGTGCCGAAGCGCGGCGTTGTGGTAGAGGAAGCCACCGGCATGTGGTGCGGCTACTGTCCTAAAGGTATTGTGGCCATGGAGACTCTCGAGAAGAAATATCCCGATACATTTATAGGCCTTGCTGTACATGTAGATGACGCAATGGCTATTGATGAGTATAAAACCTTCTCATTCCCCGATGGTGCACCTACCGCATGGGTGGATAGAAGCATATACTGCCCAACGCCCATGTATCCGATCACCGAGAATGGTGTTAAGACCTACACCACGCTTATGGGTGGTCTGGAGAGTGTGTTTCTCGAGGTGCTGAATAAACAGGCTCTTGCCGAAATATCGCTTGAAGTAGCCGTGAAAGCAAGGTCCATTGAAATCGATGCCTCGACACGTTATCCGATTGATATTGATAATGCGGATTATAGGATGGCCTTTGCTGTGACAGAAGACAATGTGTGGAAAGACGGATATTATCAGGCCAACAACATGGCCGGTGCTGTCGAAGTCATAGGTGGATTTGAAAACCGTCCGGCTATGATAGTCTCTGATCTGAAATTCAATCATGTGGTTAGAGCTATATACAACGGTGTCGATGGCATAGAGGGCAGTGTGCCTGCGGAGATTAAGGCTGGCGAGGTCTATTCCGGATCATACAGTTTTGGTTTGCCAAGAAATATCTTGAATGTCAGAAATATTAAGGTCGTAGGCATGATAATCGACCGTTCCACAGGCAAGATACTGAACGCAACCTCTGTAAAACCATCAACATCGGGATCTGGCTTGATGGAAACTATGGGTGCAGACTGTGGTCTGTCGGTGTCTCTTGATGGTGGATTTATAAAGATAGATTCTGCACTGTCAGAGAATATCGAAGTAGCATTGTATGACGTTTCCGGAGTATGTGTAGCCCGTACAAACGGCACCGGCAGCGTGGAGATCAACACATCATCCCTGTCGGGTGTCTATATCCTGAGCGCATCCTCGTTATCAGGCGAAACAGTGCTTAAAAAACTTGTGATCTGATTCGTTCAAACGAATTTCAAGTAGGCAAATAATACATACGGAGCATCACTGGGGCTTCTGTGAATATCGAAACAGAGAGTCCCGTTGATGTCTCCGTATGTTGTTTCAGTATCGAGTGTTGTTATTGCTGTGCGGGATTACGGAATTGGTCATTGTATTTGATCGGAAGCATATATGAGATATTACGTTGCAGATGAGATGTTAAATCATAACAACCGACCGATGTCAATGGCCAGAAAATCATATCACTGACAAATGGCAAATAGAAAAGAGCTTAAAGATATGACATTGGAGGAACTGTGGCAATTTTTTCCTATTGTCCTGTCTCCCCATAAGCCATGGTGGAAAGAGTGGGCCAATATAGAAATCGAAGCTATTTCCAAGTTATTGTGCGTGTATAAGCCTGTAATAAACCATATAGGTAGTACTGCTATTCCAGATATACAGGCCAAGCCGATCATTGACATTCTTGTTGAAATTCCGGCAGATGCTGACAGAGTAGCCATAAGGCTTTTGCTTGAGAAAGCCGGTTATATCTGTATGTCATTCTCTGAGTCCCGGATGTCTTTTAATAAAGGATATACTCTTGATGGATACGCCGATAAGGTGTTTCATGTCCATGTGCATGCAGAGGGTGACAACGACGAGATCTCATTCCGCAATTATCTTATGGAAGATTCTGCTACAGCAAGAGAATACGAGAAATTGAAGTGCAGTCTGCTGCCAAAGTTTCGCACGGACCGTGATGGTTATACGGCAGCCAAATCGGAGTTTGTGAAAAGAGTCCTGAGCCTTGTGAAATCCAGAGATGCGACATTGGGACTCTGGAAAGGAAAGTCGTGATGACACGGTGTAGGCTGGGGTGGGGTAGATCTGTTAGCTGACTGTTACAGATGGCGGATATTTTTGCGGTAGGCTCTCAGTTCCTGTTCGGGAAAAGAGGAGATCGCTTTGTCGAATTCGGAGAGCAGGGCGGCTTTGTCGTATGGGAGTGCTCCGGTTATCGGGATTGTATTTGAAATATGATGACCGAGAAGGTTTGTCTTTATTGTCAGACGCTCTATCAGAGTCCGCATTTCCACAAGGCGCTCTATTTCCGGTGCTTCCTGATATGTCCCGTCAATCACGTCCTGATGTAGTCGCGATTCCGGAAATATGGTCAGTGAGACTATATTGATTATGCACGGGTGAAGCCTGTTGAGCACTTCGGCGGTAGCGGCTGCGCTTGCCACACCGTTGCCTTGGCCGCCGAGTCCGTTGAGATAGAAGACGTTGTAATGTATTCCTGCTTCATCGAGTTTCGACAGTTGTTCAAGAATATCGGCGGAGTGATATCCTTTGTCCATCCTGTCGAGTGTCGGATCATGGGCTGTCTCCATACCAATGTTGATGCTGTCGAGTTTGAGGTGATGCAGGTTTCGCAGTTCCTCTACCGATTTGGGTGTAATGTCTGTCACGCGGGCAAACATTCCGAAGGACTCCATGTGAGGAAGATACTTGCGTAGTAGCAGCGCTGTATCCATCAGCCTGTTGTAACTAAGAGCAAAAGGGTTTGCCCCGGTGATATATACGCGTCGGGCACGGGGTTGCCATCGGCGGATCACTTTCAGGTCTTCCTCGACTTCGGAGAGGGGTGACATACGGAACGGTGTGCCGTGGTAAAGGCTGCAGAATTTGCATTTGTGCCATGTGCAGCCTGACGTCAGTTGCAGGAGCTGTGAGTTCGCTTCGTATGGAGGGCGCCATATCTGGCCGGTAAAATGTAATTGAGGTTGTATCATATTTCGACGTTTTTTGTTAATTTTGTTGCAAAATTAGACTATAATTGTGCGTAAAACAATTACTTACCAATAGGTGTGACCCTTACGTAACGGTTAGCTTTGTTCACCGTCAAAAATTTATGCTCGATTGAAAATGGCGAAAAAATTAGACTATGAATATTGCAAGGCGGCTCCTGTGCTTGAATGGCTTGGCAATAAATGGGCTATGGCCGTACTTCTGAAAATAGCGGAAAACTATCCTGTACGTTTCAATGAATTGTATCGTGCTATTCCTTCTGTTTCAGAGAAAGTTCTGTCATCTGTGCTCAGGCAACTGACCACAGACGGGATCATTTGTCGCAAATTGTATCCTGATGTGCCGCCACGTGTTGAGTATTCAATCACCGAACTCGGGCAGACGCTTCTCCCGCATATCGACGCCCTTGTGGAATGGGGGCACAATCATTTTGACCGGATAATGGAGTGTCGTCAGGCGCAAGACGGCCAATGACAGACAGAGCATATTCGGATTTGACACGCGATATGCAGGCAGGGCATTTAAAGGATTATTTCTTTGGATAACGAGGGTCGTTGTGCAAACTCAGAGTCGTGGCTTATCACAATCAGAGTCCCGGAATACTTATTCACGTGAGTTCTTATCCCGAACTCACGTTACGAGGAAAGCATCGTACGTGACTACCCGGTAAGAGGGCGCAAGATGTCGTTCC
>ERZ778496.690-NODE-690-length-29638-cov-6.394010_pt1 | contig 29638 bp, 39 predicted proteins | sample MGYA00433099_ERZ778496 | MGnify/ENA primary metagenome ERZ778496 (study PRJEB29527, sample SAMN07138962) | mouse gut metagenome | material: feces | host: mouse | place: China:Nanjing | collected 2016-01-25 ...
AAACCGGAGGAAAGCGAAAAAACCGACCGGTTTTCAGAAAAACCGACCGAAAGCGAAAAAACCGAAAATCCCCCTTTTCCCCCTATAACCCCCTTATCCCCGTGTGAGTGTGAGTGTGATAGTAATAGCACACACACAGTAAGAGACAGGATGGAAGGGGGTGTGGGGGAAACCATTTCCCGACCGGCGGAGAAAATCAACCCCGATGCCGCCCGCGATCTTCTCGACTGGATTTCCGCCGAATTTCCGTTGATCGCCGCTATGGCCGTCCCCTTTACGGAGCAGAACATGGTTTGGATGCTCCGCAAGTACAGCGTTGAGGACATCCAGCGTATCATCGCTGCCATGCACAACAAGCGGGCATTCGAGAATTTCAGTGCCTACGCCACGTTCAACAATTTCGCCAAGTACGACAAAGAACTGGCCGAGCGTCGGAACACCGCCAGCGCATCGGCGCCGAAGCCCTACACTTGGGATGCCGTACTGGAGTACGTAGACCGTCACCGCGGCGAGGCCACGACGGACGATTTCGAAAGGCAGGAGAATAATGGCCGGGCAGTGTGGTACAAGAAAACCGATTTGCAAACTTCGAAACATCCGCAGGCATGAACGACATAACCGACAAAATGACAGCAAACGAATTTCGGGCGCTTTTGCGCGGCGAAAAGGTGCCCGGGCTAGTCCTACCTCAACCAGCAACCGAAAAGTCGTAAATGCGGCGAAAATCGAGCAAAACGGGGTTGTCTTTGATAGCAGGCTCGAATGCTACATGCACAACCTGCTCCAAATGCACGGAATCGGGTTTCTGTTTCAGAAGCGCTACACCTTGCAGGAGGCTTTCAAGTACAACGGCGTAACGATTCGGGCCATCACCTACACGCTGGACTTTTACTTGCCTGATTATGACATGGCAATCGACACGAAAGGTGTCGCCACCCAGCAGGGCCAGCTCCGTATCAAGATGCTGAAACGGTTATTTGCTGACCTGGGCCGGACAACCGAGATCGAGTTGCCGCGGACGAAAGCCGAGTGCGATGCGCTGGTGGCGCGGATTATCGGCAAACGAGAATAATATCGAGAAAATCATGCAAACAAATACTACCTACAACATGGATGCACTCGCAGCGGCCAAACTGTTGCCGGATGCTTGCGTGGATTGTATCGTAACTTCTCCTCCCTATTACGGATTGCGGGATTACGGTATTGACGGGCAAATCGGCCTCGAAGATACTCCCGAACAGTTTATTGAACGATTGGTTGCTGTATTCCGCGAATTGCGGCGAGCACTAAAAGACAACGGGACGTTGTGGGTGAACATCGGAGATAGCTATGCCGGTAGCGGTAAAGGAGCATGGAAGAATAAAACAGCGCCAAAGGAGACGTATGTACCGGATGTGGATTCGCCACAATGTCAGATGCAAAAGATTCCGACAGGATACAAGGCAAAAGACCTTATCGGCATTCCGTGGATGCTTGCGTTTGCCCTCCGTGCCGATGGTTGGTATCTACGGCAAGACATCATTTGGCACAAGCCGAATCCGATGCCGGAGAGCGTAACGGATCGCTGTACGAAAGCGCATGAATATATTTTTCTGTTCAGCAAATCAGCCCGTTACTATTTCGACGCCGAAGCAATCAAGGAACCTGCGAATGGATGGAACGGATCTAAATTCGAGGACGGAAAGAATTTAATCAATCATCCCAATGTAGGAAAAAATAGGCAGCGCAAACCGGCAGGATGGGACACCGGAAAAGGCGGACATGGATCGTTTCATCGGGATGGCCGTGCGAAAACGGTTGAATATACCGAGATCACAGTGGCAACCTCCACGACACGGAACAAGCGGAGCGTGTGGACGATTCCCCCGCGACCTTGCAAGGAGGCCCATTTTGCAACTTACCCCGAGGATTTGATCGTCCCCTGCATTTTGGCCGGTTGCCCCGAGGGCGGCACCGTACTCGACCCATTCAACGGAACAGGCACAACGCGGATAGTGGCCAACAAACTCGGTAGAAACGCTATTGGATTCGAATTGAACCCCGAATATATCGAGATTGAAAATCGCCGCCGAGGCAAAGAGTTGGGATTATTTGAAAGCATCACGTTATGATTCGTTTTTTATACATAGACCTATTTTGCGGCGCCGGCGGGACCTCCACAGGCGTTGAGAGTGCCCGAATAGACGGTCAGAAATGCGCAAAGGTCATTGCATGCGTCAATCATGACGCCAACGCAATCGCTTCGCATGCGGCCAACCATCCCGACGTACTGCATTTCACCGAGGACATACGCACATTGGACCTTGCGGAGCTGACCGCCCATGTTGAGGCCATGAGGAACCGATACCCCAATGCCCGCGTGGTATTGTGGGCGTCATTGGAATGCACGAACTTTTCGATTGCCAAAGGCGGGCAAAGCCGGGACGCGGACAGCCGGACATTGGCCGAGCATCTTTTCCGCTACATCGACGCACTCCGGCCCGATTATGTGCAGATCGAAAATGTCAAAGAGTTCATGACTTGGGGACCGCTGGCGGCCCGGGTCGTTGAGGCTTCGGCCCGCAGGGGTTCGTATTGTCCCCTTGCGATAAAGATCATCGGAACCGGCAAGAACAGACGCAGAACGTTCGGGCCCACGTGGGTGCCTGATACCGCGCACCGCGGCGAGTATTACCGGCGCTGGGTCGAGCGTATTTGTGCCGTCGGTGGATACCGGTTCGAACACCGCATTCTCGATTCGGCCGATTTCGGGGCATACACATCCCGGCGGAGGTTCTTCGGAATATTCGCCGCGGGCGAGTTGCCGATCACGTTTCCGGAACCGACGCATGCCAAGCGTCCGGCGCCCGTTTTGTTCGCTACCGGCGCCCGGGTCAAATGGCGCCCGGTCCGCGAGGTGCTGGACCTGCAAGATGAGGGCACCAGCATATTCGGGCGCAAAAAACCGCTCGTCGGCGCGACGCTGGAACGGATATATGCAGGTCTGATAAAGTTCGTGGCTGGCGGCAAGGAGGCATTCTTGGTGAAATGGAACTCGATGAGCCAAACGGGGAAATACCACGCGCCGAGCGTTGATGATCCATGTCCGACCGTCGCAACGCAAAATCGCCTCGGCATCGCACAAGTCAATTTCCTCTCCAAGCATTACGGCGGCACCCCGGCGGGCAAATGCGTTTCGGTCGAGGAGCCTGCGGGTACAATCACGACATGGGATCACCACTCGTTTATCACGGCTTATTACGGGAGAGGTCATAACCATTCCATCGACGCGCCCGCGCCTACGCTGACGACGAGGGATCGACTCGCATTCGTGGAAATGCAGTACGGGAATGGATGTGTCATGTCTGTCGAAGCACCGGCCGGAACTGTTACGACCAATCCGAAACATCACCTTGTGACATGTCGCCCCGTCAGCTCTGCATGCAAAGGGCGCTATCTGTTGAATCCGCAATATGCCTCCAAAGGTGGAAGTATCGAAACCCCGTGTTTCACACTGATCGCCCGAATGGATAAGATGCCGCCCTACATTGTTACGTCGGATTGCGAGGGTCACATGGCACAATTCATCCGTCGAGAGGCCAACATGCTGGTATACGAAATATACGCCACAGATAGTCCGATCATGGCGCGGATAAAGGAGTTCATGGCGCTGTATGGGTTGGTGGATGTAAAAATGCGCATGTTGAAAATTCCCGAATTGAAGCGGATCATGGGTTTTCCGGCCGATTATAAACTGATCGGAACGCAAGCGGAGCAGAAAAAGTTTATCGGCAATGCGGTTGAGGTTAATATGGCCCGTGTGCTGTGTGAGGCGCTGGGTATTGCAATGAAAATGGAGAAACAAAATGTCGCATAATATGAAACAGATAATTCGAGTGTTTCCTACTCTTACCCATGCCACGCCCACCGATGAATTGGTGCGTATTCATGAAACGCCGTCGTTTTTCGACGAGGCAAATGAGGTGCACATATCGGTGGCTTTCACGTGGGACATTCCGTGGGCTGAATGGGCCGCCCGCCAGTGGGAGCGGGTTGCACCGGTAAAGATCGGCGGTCCTGCCTACAATGAACCCGGCGGGGAGTTCGTGCCTGGAATGTATATGAAGCGCGGATATGTCATTACCTCTCGCGGCTGTCCGAACCGGTGTTGGTTCTGCGCCGTGCCGAAGCGCGAGGGCGGTGTGTTGCGCGAATTGCCCGTAACGGACGGTTGGATCGTGCAAGACGACAACCTGCTGGCATGCTCCCCGGCGCATATCAACGCTGTATTCGCCATGCTTGCTCGACAACCACATCGACCGCAGTTTACCGGTGGACTGGAGGCGGCGTTGATGACCCCGGAGATGGCGGTACGGCTACATGAATTGCGTCCCGAATCCCTCTTTTTCGCGTATGACACGCCAAACGATTTGGACCCACTTGTTGAGGCTGGTAAAATGCTGTTCTCGGCTGGATTTACCAAAGCAAGCAATAGTCTGCGTTGCTACGTCCTGATCGGATACCGGGGTGATACGTTCGAGAAAGCGCAACAACGCATGGGTGAAGCGTGGCGGGCCGGATTCATGCCTTTTGCCATGCTTTACCGTGACAAAGACGGAAAATTCGATAAGACGTGGCGTCGATTCCAGGGACAATGGGCCAATCCGACTATTACCTACTGTAATTGTGTGAAATTCTTCGGCAAATGAAAGTTATAGTAACATTTTCGGGAGGCAAGGATAGCCTTGCAGCGCTCCTTTGGGTGCGTGAACATATCACCACCAACTTTACCACCGTGTTTTGCGATACAGGGTGGGAACATCCTCTGACTTACGAATACATCTATGGGATTGCTGACAAACTGCACCTCGATTTGGTAACGTTGAAATCCAAGAAATACGACGGCATGGTCGATCTTGCCAAAAAGAAAAATCGTTGGCCCTCGCCCCGGGCGCGGTTCTGTACCGAGGAGTTGAAAACGAAACCGGTTATCGACTATGTACTCGACGTGGTACAGGACAACATGCTGATGATACAAGGCATTCGAGGAGCGGAGTCCCCGGCCCGTGCGAAGATGCAGGCACAATGTACGTATTTCAAATACTATTTCGAACCTTACGGATACGACAGGAACGGCAAACCGCGGTATCACAGCTATCGGAGGCGGGATATTCGGGTGTATCGTGAAAAATTCGCTGACGATCTATTGCGCCCCGTATTTGACTGGTCGGCAAAGCAGGTAATAGATTACATCTTGGCGGCTGGCTTGGCCCCGAATCCACTTTATCGAATGGGCTATAAACGGGTTGGATGCTGGCCGTGTATTATGGCAAACCAACAGGATATTTTCAACATCGCGCGGCAAGCTCCGGAGCGGATACAATACATTGCCCGAATGGAACAAGGGCTGAAAGCCGACGGACACTCCAGTTCGTTTTTCGGACCTGATAAGATTCCTACGCGGGCTATAACGAGCGGTGAAAAATATCCAACCATTAACGACGTAGTGCGATACGTCGAATGGCAAAACGCAACAGGAAGTTTGTTCGACGACGATCCGGCGACCAGTTGCATGAGCTATTACGGACTTTGCGAATGAAAAGAAATACCGAGATTTTAATAAAATCACGATAAAATTACATAACATGGACCGAAAAATTACTTTGAATCCGCTGGGCGAAACCGCCGCGGAACTTCTGCAATCGGCTACGATCCGAATGGCCGAGCAGCTGAATCGCCACAATCCCAACCATGCAACTATTTTGCGACGGATGGCCATGGATTTGGAGCACCCCGAACATAGCGTGGGGGAACTGACTATCGTAGGTGCCTACTTGGTGCAGATCGCAGCCCAACAATTCGCTGCCACGGTCACGGACCCATCGCATGCAGCGATACTGTACGATATTGCGCAGGAGATCACCGATAAAATTCATGACAATACGCAACAACCATGAGACTAACGAAAACAAGCATAATGCCCTATGGCAAATACCAGGGCAAACCGATGAGTAGTGTGCCGGCCGATTATCTGCTTTGGTTGCGCGAAAATAAAAAGTGTTCGCCGCTCGTCGCCAACTATATCGACGATAATTTGTCTGATCTGAAGAAAGATGCGGAACAGGCGGATCGTATGCGTGACAATCGTCGAATAATGAGATCAATGTATAAATAACGTTGAGGAAAACAATTTCATGAAAGTATTCGAACGACGTCGGAATATCGAACGAGCCACTTTATTCAAAGTGCGCTATATTTTGCTGCTGGAGGACGCGAAAAAAATCGTCGAACGTGAATTTAAGAGCAACAAAAGTATGCAACAGTGGATTGCCCGCAATGATAACGATACGACATTCGGGATCGTCATTGTCAATACCCTGGCACTGATCGACGATATATGGGAGCCTTTCACGACAATCGGCCGCAAAACCGTAACATTGTCCGATTTGGAAAATATCGTCAGGAACTTACGCGAAGATTGGAAAACTTCAGAAAACGGATTTTGACGATTTGTAATACTCAATAATGATGGAACAGATGAACGATGATTTGGCAAATGACATTCGTCGCCGAGCCAATGCGGCCAATATATCCATATCCCGGTTATGCCGGGAAGCTGGCGTATCGCGACGTTGGTATGAAGATTTGAAACGCCGAACCCCGCATCCGGTCGATTTGTATCTGAAAATCGACCGTAAATTGCAGGAATACGAACGCCCCGATAACATTGTGCCCGCGGCGGATAAGTCACAGAAATAGTGTTTTGCCATGAAGATACAGATAACACAGGAAAAACGAGGCGAGATCGAGCGTATCCAGCAAGAGTTCCGCAAACAGCTCTCCCCGGGGGAAATTTTGAGGGGAACAGCACAGGGAATTAATAGTGCCCTGGCGCGATCCGTCCCTCGAATCAATAAGCGTGTAAAGGAGCAGTACAACATTACGCAAAAATACCTCTCGCGGCAAGTCGTCGTGTCGCCGAAAGCCAGCAGTGCAAATTTATATGGTGGTATCAAAATCTGCGAGGGGCGATTACCCGTTGTAGCGTTCCGCCCCAAACAAACGGGATCGTCTGTCTCCGTAGCAATACACAAGGGTAAAACCGTTACGATCCGTAATGCGTTCATGGCGACAATGGCCAGCGGTCATAAAGGTGTATTTTCCCGCGGCCGTTACGTGAAGCGGACCGGCTTCGTCCCTGGTCAGGAAAAGACGGCGAGCGGCAAAGTCCGTATCACTGAACTGCTGACCGCTTCGCCGTTCACGATGGGCGTGTCTCCGGAGGTACGCATGGACGTGGCCGAGTTCATGGGGCGCGAAGTGACCGCACGCATACACGGAATACTGACCAGCCGCGTGAACCGAATCGCGGCAAAGAAATAAGAATTTGCGGGTCCTTTCCGGCCCGCAGCACCGGGGGTAGTCGGCACCCCGGTTTTTCGCCAGTCAGCAGTGAAAAATTATCATAGCAAGTAGCAAGCGGCTGAACATGAGAAAAAAAGCACCGAAAGGATGGGTTAAAATATCTGATTTCGAGGAATTAACAGGTGTCAGCGCCAAAACCGTCGCAGCGGCCATAAAGCGTGGATATATACCCGAGAATTTCGCCGATGTTGTCGGGACATCGGCGACCTCGCCGTATTATTTGAATCCGCAACAGGCCGCCATATGTTGGTATAAGTCTCTCAATGCCGCCCATCCTGCCCAGCGCAAGGTGCGGGAAGCCCTTGCGGGATACATAAAGACATTCGACAAAACTATCGTTGCCCCGCCGCCGAAAGAGCCGGATGGAGCAGCTACGAAAATAACTTATGAAGATGCACAGTTGCAGGAGAAGATCGCCAAAGCGCGCATTGCGGACCTTGAATTACAGGAAAAAGAGGGTTCCCTGGTATCGCGTGAAGCGGTGAACGATCAACTTTTCGCAGCTGGCAAAGAATTACGTGACGCATTATTGACGATTCCGGATCGGATTACCGACATCATCATGGCCGAGGAGAATCGGACCATAGTGTATAATACGATCTACGATGCAATTGCGGGGGAACTGCAAAAACTCGCTGACCTCCAAATCGGACCAATCAAATAAATGGAACAACGAACCGACATAATAGGATTCTATCAAGGGCTTCGGCCCATCGAACGAATTACCGTTTCACAGTGGGCGGACAAATACCGCTTTTTGTCGCCGGTCAGCTCCGCGGAACCAGGACGGTATCGCACCAGCCGTACACCCTACCTCCGAGCGATCATGGATTCGTTAAGCGTTCACGATACGCATAAGAAGATCGTATTCGTAAAAGCGGCGCAGATCGGAGGCACGGAGGCTGGCACCAACTTTTTAGGTTATTGCATGCACATTGCGCCCTCTCCGACTATGTTCGTCCAGCCGACGGACGAAATGGTGAAGCGTCTATCCAAAGGACGTATCGACCCATTGATCGAAATGTGCCCCGAGTTGCAGCAGAGAGTGGCCCCATCGAAAAGCCGAGACAGCAACAATACGATCACCCAAAAGAGTTTCAGCGGCGGTGTCCTGATTTTGGCCGGCGCAAACAGCGCCGCGGGATTGCGTTCGGTTCCTATCCGCAACCTCGTGTTGGATGAAGTGGACGCATATCCGCAAGATTTGGATGGCGAGGGCTCTCCTATTGATTTGGCAATGGCCCGCACGCGAACGTTCCCGAATCATAAGGTTTTCATGTTGAGCACCCCCACCATCGACGGCTCGTCTGCAATTGATCGGGAGTTCAAGGAAACCGACCAAAATTATTACCATGTCCCATGTCCCGTTTGCGGCACCATGCAACCGTTGGTATTCGCCAATCTTAAATGGGAGGAGGGCGACCCCGATTCTGTTAAATACCAATGTGCGCATTGCGGAGAATTGATCGCTGAACGTCACAAGATTGACATGCTGGCAAACGGACAATGGGTCCCGAGCAAGCCGGAACGTGTCAGCCCCGATGTTATCGGGTTCCATCTGAATAGTCTATATTCTCCCTACGGCTGGCATAGCTGGAGACAAATTGTCCGTGATTTTCTTGTCGCTAAAGACAACCAAAGCAAATTAAAGGTTTTCGTAAATACTACATTGGGGGAAACGTGGGCCGAGCGGGGCGAAGCGCCTCCGTATAAAAACCTTTACAATCGACGGGAGCGCTATCGAATCGGCCAAGTACCGGTCGATGTATGTTTCTTGACTGCTGGCGTCGATGTGCAGCGCGACCGTCTCGAATTGGAAATCGTCGGTTGGTGTGCGGACAAACGAAGTTATTCGATTGACTACCGGGTTTTGGAGGGCGAAACCGCAGCGACCAAAGTATGGGAAAGATTGGCCGACGTATTGTCCGAGCGTTGGCCGCGTAAAGATGGTACGGAGTTGCCGATCCGCCTAATGGCCATTGATACTGGTTACAATACCACACATGTTTATACGTTTTGCCGCAGATATAGTGCTGATCGCGTTGTTCCTATAAAGGGGCAGGACCACCTCGGAATGGCCGTCGCCCCTCCGAAATCCGTGGACGTAACCAAATCGGGGAAAAAGGTAGGCAAATTACGCTTGTGGAATGTCGGTGTGTCCTTTCTGAAAGGAGAGTTGTATGCAGCATTGAGGTTGGAGCGGGACGAAAACAATGTCCCGCCACCCAACTATTGCCATTTCCCGCAATACGATGAGCATTATTTCAGAGGTTTGACAGCCGAAGAACAGGTAAAACGGATAGTTCGGGGATACCCAAAATTCCAATGGGTGAAGCGTTACGAACGTAACGAACCGTTGGATTGCCGTATATATGCCCGCGCTGCCGCGGTCATTGTGGGGTTGGATCGGTTAAGCCCCGAACGGCTGGCCGCAATAGGCGGTGCGGTTACATCATCCAAAAGGGAAGCGCGCAATTCGGCAATCAGCAAGTACGACCGGGATTATAACGATTTTTGGGACTGAACATTATAGCGAAAATTCGCTATATTTGTATAAGGTTTGGCAAAGTCTCGCCAAACCTTTTTCCGTAAGATTGTCAGTTTATTACAACTTGCCTACATTAGCATAAAATAGTTATGCTAATGACCTTTACCCGCGAACAATATATTGCCCTCAAAGATGCAATCGCCAGTGGCGCCACCACGATAACCTACGGAGATAAAACCGTGTCTTATCGGTCGCTTGCGGAAATGAAAGAATTGGTTCGAATGATCGAGGCAGAGTTATACCCGGAGCGACAACCGCGTCGCCGTCGGCTTGCCGAGATAGATCGCGGATATTTTCCCGAGCGATGAAATTCTCCTTTGAAATATCATTCGGCAACCGGAACCGCCGGACGTTCGAGGCAGCGGACAAAAGCCGCCGTGGCAAAGCGTTCCGTGGTGCTAAATCCACAGGCATTAACAATGAAGTGTCCGGGGCATTGGTGACGTTGCGCGACCGCGCGCGTCATATGGTGCGCAACAATGGCTGGGCGCGGCGAGCTATCGAAGCAATTACCAAACATACCATAGGCGAGGGAATCCAGCCCGCACCGGATGCTGACCTCGCAACTATACAGCAGATCAAAAAGATTTGGACGGCATGGGCTGGCAGAACCGCCTGCGATTGGTATGGCAAGACTACTTTCTACGGGTTGCAGGAGTTGGCGATGCGAGCCATTGCCGAGGGTGGCGATGTGTTGATCCTGCGGCACTGGGTAATGCCCGACCAAGATAACCCCTTGCCGCTGAAATTGCAGATCATCGAGGGCGATCAACTCGATCATACGAAAAACGGATATAACGAATACGGTTATTGCCGTCTTGGAGTACAGTTCGATAATAATGGCCAACTGATAGGCTATTGGATTTTTGAATATCATCCCGGGGACAGCTACATTTTTGCCACACAGGTCCAAAGTAAATTTTTCCCGAAAGAGGATGTGTTGCATGCTTTCGAGGTGCTTCGCCCAGGTCAGGTGCGCGGCTTGCCATTCGGTGTCGCGGCGTTCATGAAACAATCAGATTTTTCAGATTACGAGGATGCTCAATTGATGAAACAGAAAGTTGCTGCATGTTTTGCCGCTTTTGTTTTGGGGTCCGAGGATATGGGTATGGAGGATGACAATCGGGGGATCGAACGATTGCAGCCGGGTATCATCGAGCATTTGGGTAATGCCGAATCGGTTGAATTTGCCAATCCGCCCAGCGTCGCCGATTACGATGCTTATGCGGGGCGTATTCTGCAAGGCGTGGCCGCGGCCTATGGTATTACGTATGAAATGCTGACAATGGATTACTCCAAAGTCAATTTCACATCGGGCCGAATGGCTAAAATCGACGTTACAACCAATTTCAAAAGTTGGCAGTATAACATGATCGTCCCGCAGATTTGCGCCCCCGTGTGGGATTGGTTCATCAAGGCATGTATCATCGCGGGCAAGTTATCGACCCCGATAACGGCGGATTGGACGGCGCCCCGCATACAGCAGTTGGATCCAGTAAGGGAAACCGATGCGCAGATCAAGCGCATACAGGCCGGATTAGCCACAATCGGGGAAACTCTGCGCGAAATGGGGCGCGACCCCGAGGAGTTTTTCAAGGAATATAAGCAGGACATCAATCGGCTGGCCGAGCTGGGCATAACGATCAACAGCATTACTCCGGCCATCCAAAACGAAAATAACAATGGCAAAGCAGGAAAAGAATAATCGTACTATGGGTGTGCAATATGGGCGAGCGCTCGTCCAGCCCGAAACCATCGACCCGGAAGCTCGCGAAGTGGATGTCGTTTGCGCGACCGAACGAACCGTCACGCGATTTAATTGGAAAGAAGACTATGACGAAATGCTGGTCTGCGAAGCGTCAGCCATTAGAATGGACCGGGCAAATCAAGGTTTGCCGCTTCTTGATTGCCATAATTCGTGGTCCGTACACAGCCAGGTTGGGCGCACTGTCAAGGTATGGGTGAATGATATGCGCCAACTTTGCGCCCGCGTTCGTTTCTCCAACCGTCCCGAAGTTGTCGGGCTGTTTCAGGACGTAGTGGATGGAATTGTCAAAGGAATTTCAGTTGGCTATGAAATCTATAAGTTCGAGCGCGAGGAACGACCGGATGGCGCCCGCCCGATCTACCGGGCTACCGATTGGATGCCAATCGAAATATCGCTTGCGCCGGTTCCGGCCGATATTGACAGCGGTATCCGTGCCGGTCAGCAGCAACATTCGGTAGAAATCATTGAGAAAAAGACCTCAAATATCAAAAATATGGAAAGAAGTATCGAAAAAGGACACACTATGGAGTACACCGTGGAGGATGACCCCGTAAAGTTGGGTGATATCGTAACCATCGACGATGTGCAGGGCGTAGCCCTCGCAGACGGTGCCGTCGGAGAAACGATCACGCTGACGTTGATCGAATCCGAGGGCGCAAACCCGACAGATGACGATGTGGCCGCAGATGAGCCCGCAGCCGACACTTCGGCAGCCGACGACGAGCGCGGATTTACCTCCGAGCAGATGGGACAGCGTGTAGCGTCTATCCGAAGAATGACCCGCGCTGCCGGGCTCCCGGACGGTTATGCCCTTTCGCTGGTCGGTACCGACATGACGCTGGAGCAATGTTCCGGCGCTATCATCCGTCAGCTGGCCAAGCGCAAACAGAACGTGAACGGCACCCACGGGGTGCAGGTCGGCCTCGATGCCGGAACCAAGAAGCGCATGGCCGTTGAAAATGCGCTGTTGCATCGTATCTATCCTGCGAAATTCGCATTGGACGACGGCGCTCGGGAATTCCGCGGCATGTCGCTCGTCGAAATCGGCCGGGAATTGCTGTCCGAACGCGGCGTCAATACCCGGGGCATGGATCGCACCGAGGTGGCGAACGCCTTTTTCAAGCGGTCGGCCAGCACAAGCGATTTCCCGCTGCTGTTTGAGGGGATCATCCACAAAATGCTGCGGGCGCAGTATGAGTTTGCTCCCGAATTTTGGGAGAAGATCGCCCGTCAGACCAGCGTGGACGATTTCCGGGCCAAAGGCTTGTACTCGGCCGGTGTCGTCAATGGGATGAAAAAGATTCCGGAGGGTAGCGAGATCAAGTACACGACCCTCAAAGAAAGCAAGGAAACGATTCACGTAGAATCGTTTGCCGAGGGTATCCGCTTCACCCGTCAGGCATTCGTTAATGACGATCTGGGTGTATTCTCGATTATCCCCTCCGCGTTCGTTCGCCACTGGAATACCACGCGCGGCGATTTGGTGTGGGAGCTCGTCACCGAAAACGGAAAGATGAGCGACAACAAGACGCTTTTTCACGCGGACCACGGGAATCTGATTTCCGGTGCGCTGAACGAAACGTCTCTTGCGGCTGGCAAGACTGCACTTGCCAAGCAGACGGATGTAGCCGGCGCCTTGATCCGCGTATTACCCCGGTACCTTGTCGTACCTCCCGAGTTGGAGATCGTCGCCAAAAAATTGGTTACGGCGACCACTCCGGCCAAGTCCGATGATGTGAATGTATTTGCCGGAGCATTCGATGTTATCGTTGAACCGCGTCTGACCGATCCGAACGCATGGTATCTGATGGCCGATCCTTACGCCGTGGATCACCTCTACTATGCTTACCTGGAGGGGAACGAGGCGTTGCGCGTGAACAGCTCGGAGGAGTTCAAGACGGACAGCATGGACTATGCGGTGCGCGGCGATTTCGGCGCGGCCGTCATCGACTATCGCGGTCTGGTGAAATCAACCGGGAAATAATCGTAACGATACGTTTCCGAGGTGGGGGGCGGGATGCTCCGCCCTCACTTTAACAGATAATAACATTAAGAGATAACATGAAAAATTTTGTACAGGATGGTCTGACCATCGACTACAAGGTAGCCGGGAAAGCCATCAAAAGCGGCAATGTCCGCATGATCGAGGATGTGGCCGCCGTGGCTGTCACGGACGGGGCCGTTGGCGATACGATTTCCATGCACGTAGCTGGAGTGTATGAGCTGGCGAAAGGCGCCGGGGCGATCAAACAGGGGCAAAAGGTATATGAGGCGGCCGACGGTTCCGGTCTCGTTGCGTCCGAGACCGGAAACAAGTATGTCGGATGTGCATGGGAGGCTGCCGATGCCGGAGCTCCGACGGTTTGCGTCAAGATAAACGCCTGACATCTGACCACGATGTGTCCCAAGTTTGATACGATGGCCAAAATGGTGGTTTCGTCCATTTCCAACCTTATGGGCGAAACCGCCTTTTGGTTGTCGTCAAACGGTGGACGCACGCCGGGCAACATTCTGTTCAAGAATCCGAGCGAACCGATTCAGATCGGAGATTCGGAGGGGTACGAATATCGTCCGGGAAATGCAACCGCAGAATTTTACGAAGATATTTTTCCGGGGCTGAAACAAGCTGTGGATAACGAGACGACCGAATACCTCGAAATCCGTGGACAACAATATTTGGTTGTAAGCGTAACCACCAAATTCGATGGAAAAATCTATGTAGCGCAGCTGGAACCGCACGAGTAATGCAACCGTCAGAACAAAACATTGAGCAATTGTCTGTTACGACCGCATACGAGCGATACGAGGACGAGATCGTCGCATTGCTGAAAATGCCGGGGGTCGATGTTGCGCCGTTGCCCAAAGTCGAAGCACTCGAAATGCCGCGCCGAACGCAGCAGCCGCAAATCTTCGTGCTGATTAATGGTGGCGAGTTTTCGGAGCGAGAGGAAACGTCGGTCGTGGCGCAGTTGGAAACGATAAAATGCGAGTTGTTCATCCGGGCAAAGAACCGTCGCGGTGCATTAGGGTTGTTCGACGTCTATGAACAAGCCAAACGGCGGTTGTTGGGATACCGTATGTCAGGGGCGAAAACGCCGATATATTTCAATTCATTCGGATATGTTTCCGGTCTGCACAACTATTGGCAATATGCCCTTACTTTTTCATTTGCGGCATACTCCATCCAATTAGAATGCTCGGACGATATACCCGTAATACGAAAAATCACGCAAGAAATCAAAGTATTATGAAAACTTACGAAGTAATTAATCCCTATGTCGTTTTCAGCGTCAAGAGCGGTGACAAACGGAAAGAATATGCGCTGAAACAGGGCGACACAGTGGAATTGCCCGAAAATGAGATCGCCGTTCGGGCCATGTTGGCCCGTGGTCAGATCAAAGAAATATCCACCGCTCCCGCCGCATCGGCTGGCGGCAAGAAATAGCCGATAGAGTATTAACGGCCGGTAACGGCAAAACACTTACAAACATGGATTTTCTGCATGGAATAGAACATGTAAACACCCCTGCCGATGTCGTTCCGGTGAACGACATTGTTACAGCGGTTATCGGGCTGATCGGCACGGCCGACAAAGGGGATACCAACATGCTGACACTTTGCAAGAGCGCACAGGATGATGCCGCATTCGGCACGAAAGGAACGATCCCCGAAGCCCTAAAAGCAATTCGTTTGCATGACACGGCCAGCGGTAGCGCACTCGTGTTCGTTGTCAAGGTAAAGGGTGCCGACGAACAGATCACCGGCGCTGACATCGTGGGCGAGGTCGAAGCCACAGGCGAACGCACGGGACTGAAACTTTTCGAAGCAGCCCAAAACAAATACGGATTCGAGCCGATGATCTACATTGCTCCCCGGTTTTCTGCATTAGCGGCCGTGAAACAGGAGTTGGTGGCTATGACCGAGAAAACCGGCGCTATGGCCTACATCGACACACCGGACGGCTGGAGTTTCGATCAAGCAATCGAATCCCGAGGTAATGGCGGCGAGTTCGCCACATTGAAGTTGGGGCAAAAGCTGCTTTTCCCGCATGCTTTGGTGCCTAATCCCGACTACAATCCGGATGCGGAGGTACCTGGCGAAAAATACCTCAATGTCCCGTTATCCGCATACGCTGCGGGATTGCGTGCGAAAATCGACCTGACCGAGGGGTGGCACGTTTCATCCAGCAACCATGCGTATGTCGGCATTGAGGGTACCGATGTGCCGGTGACGTTCGGGTTGAACGACAAAACTTGCGAAGCCAACTTGCTTAATGCCGCCGGGATTACCACGGTAGTCAATATGTTCGGCAACGGCATTGTCGAGTGGGGCAACTACACGACGGGGTTCCCGGGTACGACCACTCCCGAAGCATTCGAATGTGCGCGTCGCGCGCAGATGATTATGAATCGTTCTATCGACATGGCATGCGCCGCATTTCTCGATGTGAAACAGGTGAAGCAGGCCGACATCGACCTGGTGCGAAACACCGTCAATCAATACTACAATCGGCTGATGGCCGAGGGTAAGATCGTTTACGGAGAATGTTTCTTCGACAAAACGAAGAACCCCGTTACCGAGCTGGCGCAGGGGCATGTCACATTCTCGAACGTATGGACCCCGGCCGTGCCGCTCCAGCGAATGACGTTCGATCATAAGATCGACCTTAACAAACTTTCGAGCATCGAATAATTATGACTATCACAAAAGTATATGATGCCAATGTTTACGTGAACAACGCAAGCACCCACGGGCAGGCATCGGAAATTACGGCCCCGGCCATAAACGCAGTAATGGCCGACTACAAGGCCATGGGCATGGTCGGCTCCATGGAGCTCTTTAACGGGTTCGACAAAATGGAGACGACGATCAAATGGACCTATCCCAATAATGAGGTGCAAAAGGCATGTGCCAATTTCCTCAAACCGGTGGACCTGATGATCCGCTCCAGCAAAGCCGAGTACGACAATGGCGGCATTTCGGGTGAGAAACCGATTGTCATGTATGTCCGCGGTTACCCCAAAACGCATCCCGGCGGCTCTTTTAAGGCAAAAGAGGATACCGAGTTGGAAAACACGTTTGCCGTCAATTACTACAAATTGGAAATCGACGGCGATGCCATTGTCGAGATCGACGTAATGAACAACATCTATAAGGTCGGCGGCACCGATTTGCTGGCCGACCGCAGACAAAATTTAGGATTGTAATATGGTACACAAAGCACTTAATCGAAGACCCGATTTGACACCTCGCAAATCGTTTATGCTGGACGACAACACCAAGATCGAGGAAATCGGGATTACCGTCCGCATGCAGCAGCAGATCGCCAACAACAAAAGTCTCTCCGAGAACGAAATAGGATTGCATGGTATTGCCGCCAAGATTCTCGTAAACGGGGCGCCGATTGTCTATGATGACCTGCTGGATTGTTTCACGACCGAGGAACTGGTAAAGATCACCGATTTCCTCTTTCCCGAAGCAGGCAAAGGAAGTGACGAAAAAAACGGTTAGTATCCCCCGCCGACATCGTGTTTCTTGCACATTTTGTCGGCGGAGGGATTGATCCTATACTGGATATGACCGTAGAGGATTTTTTTACCTATCTGAAATTGGCACTCGACATTTACGAATCCGAGGCAAAATCGCCTCGTCGAGTAATATTGAGTGGGATAGAAAAACGATGACTAAAAAATGGCTATGACAAACAATACACACAGCCCCAAAGCAAGGAGGCCCAGGATGCCTACCAAAACAACCTTTGCGAAATTATACGTCAGCTCCGAAATTTTGTAAGCCGTTTGCGCGAGAAAAGAGAAGCTATTCGAAAGCAGCGTAAAACCCTCCACAAAAACGAGTTTTGTAAAGTTCCAAACGAACCGAGCCAGGATCGCAATGGTTTGTTTCAACGAATACTTCATGCCTCAAAGATAAATAAAATTTAGAATAAAACAAATATATGGCCATAGCCTCCAAAGCCCTGACACTTGCGTTCGTTTTGTCCGCTTCGGACAAAATGAGCCGTGTCGTGGATCAAGCCATCAAAAAATCGTCCCAAAGTTTATCATCGTTCGAACGCAAATATGGGCAAGTCGGGGGTAACATGATGAAATTCGGAGGAAAGTTGCTTGCGGCCAGCACTACGGTTGGCGGAGCGATCATCGGCATGGCTAAATCCACCGCAGACTACGGAAACACAGCGGCAAAAACGGCGCGTTCCGTTGGCATGGACGCCGAAGAATTTCAAAAACTTTCTTATGCAGCCAAATATGCGGGGGTGGACCAGCAAAAGCTATCCGCCTCCATGGTGCGACTGAACAAAAATATCGTAGCAGCGGCCGGCGGTTCGAAAGCAGCCCAGCAAACGTTCAAAGACTTGGGGATAAATCTGAAAGACAGTGCCGGAAATCTACGAGCGCCGAACGAAATATTGGCCGATATTGCAGACGTATTCAGCTCTACGGAGGATGGAGCGGGGAAAACGGCCCTTGCTTATGAATTATTGGGGCGATCAGGCGCCGATATGATTTCGCTACTCAATGGTGGTTCAGCAGGGCTTAAGACCATGGGAGCGGAAGCCGAGCGAATGGGACTGGTCATATCGAATGATGCCGCCCATGCCAGCGAGGATTTCTGCGATAATTTGGATCGGGTAACCGACAGCATCCGAGGAGTTGTTTTTCAGATGGGCGCCGCAATGATGCCAGCCATCAACAATACGGCCATCAAAATCAAAGAAGTCATTACCAAAGTTACCGAATGGTTACGCGAAAACCCCAAACTTGCATCGACAATCGGGACCATCGGGTTGGTACTAACCGGATTGCTCGCTGTTGTCGGATTGGCATCGGTAGTTTTTGGCAGTTTGATATTTGTCATTGGGAAATTTGCCGGGGCATTTCGTGCAGCAACTTCTGCGATCAAAGTTGGACAGGCAATTATCATGGCCTGCAAAAACAGCATGCTGTTGTTTCGTATTCAATACGCCGCATTTGTCGTGTGGTCCAAACTCGCAGCCGTAGGACAGTGGTTATTCAATAGTGCATTGTTCGCATGTCCTATTACATGGATCATTGCCGGAATCATGGCTGTGGTCGCAGCGGTCGTCCTGATGGTCAAATATTGGGACAACATCGCCGTATTTTTCAAAAAGATATGGAACGCTGTCGTCGGTGTATTCAAAAAGGCGTGGAGTGGTATTAAGAATATATTTCTGAACTATACCCCGCATGGATTGATTATCCAGCATTGGGGTAAAATTTCCAGCTGGTTTTCGATCCTTTGGGGTAAGGTCAGGAATGGAATCGGCACGGCATGGAATGCCATCAAGAACATATTTCTGAACTATACCCCGCACGGACTGATTATTCAGCATTGGGGTAAAATTTCCAGCTGGTTTTCGATCCTTTGGGGTAAGGTCAGGAATGGAATCGGCACGGCATGGAATGCCATCAAGAACATATTTCTGAACTATACCCCGCACGGACTGATTATTCAGCACTGGGATACAATTACCGGATGGTTTACTGGTCTATGGGAAAATATCAAAGCCCATATTGCAGCAGCATGGGACGGAATCAAAAATTTGTTTTCCGCTCTTAATCCAGTCGAATGGATTGCAAGTGCTTGGGAGTATGTCGGAGAGTTTTTCGGCAACCTCGGCATCCGTTTTTACGAATGGGGCAAAAACATCCTGCAAGGGCTTTGGAACGGCATAACCGATATGATCCCGAATGTAGTCGAAGGCATGAAAGGTATCGGGCTGAAAATCGCCAAAGGATTCAAGGCTATCTTGGGCATCAACTCCCCGTCAAGATTGTTTGCCCAATACGGAGTGAATATCACCCAGGGGGTGGTCGTCGGCATGTCACAAGGCGGTGCGGCTGTCGAAAACGCCTCCGAGAGTCTGGCCGCAGATACGACCAGCGGAATCAACCGGTCGATGCAATCTTCGGTCGTTGATGCCTCCAATACATTCAACGGCGGTAATAATTCCGGAGCTACGGTAAATTATTCACCGCAGATTACGATCACGGGCAATGTTTCGCCCGATGTTCGCGACGAATTTTCAAAAATGTTGCGGCAACACGCCAATGAAATACTTTCGATAATACGACGCGACGCCGAAAATTCGGCGCGGCTATCTTTTAATTGACCGTTATGTTTGCACAACTGGGAGACCATATTTTTCAAGGGTTGAAAACTCCGTCGTCGATGAGCGACAACGAAGCTGTCAAATATGCCCAAATTCAGCGTATCAACGACAAGCCGACCATACAACCTACGGGAACCGAATTGAAAGAAATTCGGCTCTCGATTGTGTATTCCATAGACTTCTGCGAGCCATCCGATGAAATCGCCGCACTGAAAAAATCCATGCGGAATTTGGAAGTCCTTACTTACCTGACCGGTGAGGGGCAGATTCTCGGTAAGTATGTCATTACGTCGGTCGATACGACAATACAGCAATGCGATGCCAACGGACGAGTGGAGCGGGCCTCCGTAAATGTAAATTTAATTGAAAGCCCCAGCCAAGAGACTACCGAGCCCGCAGGGCGAGCCTTGACCAGTCAAAACCCGGTTCCCGAGCCTCCGGCGCAACCGATTCCGGCGCCCGCGGTGGAGATCACCCGTGATATTGCCGAAGCCAAAACGAAAGTGAGCGGGATAAAACAGACCGTAACAAAAATTAAAGGTAAAACAACCGAATTGAAACGTGGGGTGCGGGAGGTCCGCCAAATGGCAAACGATGCGCAACAGTTGTATGCTTCTGCCAAAACAAAAGTCGAGGCAACAAAGAAAATCGTGCAGCGAGCCAGTCAGTTGCCTACGTCATTGGGCGAAGCGTTGAAATATGCCGAGAACCTTGCGACCCTGGATGATGCAGTGGATATTTCGGTTTTGGAGCTGGGGGCAATCCAGCTCTCCGAGAGCGCGCACAAGCTATCTACACATGCGGCTCCCGTGGCTGGTTTCGCAGGAACGAAAGAAGCAGGGAATTGATATGGCAAGTTTCAATTATACCACAGTCGAGGGTGACCGCATCGACACGTTGTCCGCCCGATTTTATGGCGGCAATCGTGGCATTGCGATTATTGCGGATGCAAATCCAGCGGTGCCTCTCGACGCTATTTTTCCATTGGGGACCGTGTTGGTTATCCCTATTGTAGAGGATAGCCGCTTGGCCCCGAATACAGATTTACCCCCATGGAAACGCTGAAACAAAATATTTGTCGGATCATAATCAACGGTAAAAATGTTACCGAGGACATTACACCTTACCTTTCCCGGGTGTCTTATACCGATAAGGTCGAGGCGGAAAGCGATGATGTGACGCTCGTATTCGAAGATACGGAGGAACATTGGCAAAATGGCTGGTATCCCCAACAGGGAGATACCATTTCATTGGAAATCGGGTCCTCCTCCGCTTCGGTAGATTGCGGTGTTTTCGAGATCGACGAAATAGAGTTGGAGGTGGCGCCCGATACCGTAACCATCAAAGCCATCGGCGCCGCGATTTCGAAAGCCTTGCGCACGAAAACCAGCAAAGCATTCGAAAAACAGTCATTAAAACAGATCGCCCAATATTTTGCAACGAAACACGGCCTGCGACTGACTGGGGCCGTCGGTGAGTTGCAGAAAATACAAATCGAACGAAAAACACAAGACCGGCAAACGGATTTGTCATTTTTGGCCGGGTTGGCCAAAGAATATGGGATCGTATTTTCCGTGCGCGGGGACCAACTTATTTTTATGGATAGTGACGAATTAGAGCGACAATCCACAGTCCTGATTTTTCATAAAAATGAGTTGAGCCGGGCGCGTTTTGCAGACAAAACCAGTCAGGTTTATGGGGCGGCGGTGGTCTCTACGCGCAACATGAAATCGAACAAAGTCCGGCGCTGGAAAATTACACCGTCTGATAAAGATGGAGGCAAAGGCACCTTGACGAATGACACATGGCAGGAGAATGTGACGGCTGAAAATGATTCCCAAGCCCAAGCGAAAGCAAAAGGAGGATTGAAGAATACCAACAAGGACAAAATCACGGGAACGATCACCGTTGCGGGCAATACGAAACTGGTGGCGGGAATCAACATCGAACTGGCCGACATCGGCCAATTTTCCGGGAAATGGCATGTTGTGGCATCTACCCACCACATCGACAACACGAGCGGTTACACGACTGATGTGACCATTCGAAAAATTATGCAGTAACATGTTGCGGTTAGGTATTATATCGGAGATTGGAGAGGGCGAAAATAAGGGATATGCCCGTGTCTCGTTCGATGAAAACGGTATCGTGTCCGGATGGTTGGCCATGCCGTCGGTGAGCACCCGAACGACGAAACATTGGGTGCCGGTCGAGGTCAATGCACAGGTCGCATGCCTGATGGATGAGCAGTGCGAGCAGGGGGCCATTGTCCTTGTTCTTTGGAGCGACGAAGATACTCCGCCCGATTGGGCCGGACCTAATACGATGGGGGTCATGTTTGCCGACGGCTCCGAAATTTTTTACGATACCGAAAGCCATAAATTGACGGTGAATGCACCCGATGCCGAGTTGTCGATCAAGTGCAAAAATCTGATCGTCGAGGGCGACGTAAGTATCAAAGGAGAAATCGACACGAAAGGTGACATTTCCGTGACTGGAGACATAACAGCAAATGAGGTAACCGCCGGTCCGCTGGGCATCAAATTGACAGCACATAAACATCCGACGGCCGGAACCGGAGCGCCCTCCACACCGATACCATAGAATTATGAAAAACGACACACGTAATTGGCAGGTCAGCATTGACAACCCGTCGGAAATTGTTGATGGAATCGACGATATAACTCAATGTATCCATATCATCCTTACGACCGTTCCCGGAAGCGATCCATTACGCCCAGGATTCGGCAGTAACGTATACAAATATTTGGATAAGCCGCTGGAGACCATGAGACCGCAAATCATACATGCAGCCATTGAGGCCATCAACCGGTGGGAGAAGCGCATCGAGATTTCAGCATGCTCCGTAACAAAACATGGCGACCGGACCCAAATAACAATCGAGGGCATGATCGTAGGGGCGGCGCGGCAAACGACAATAAAGGCAGTATTATAAAATGGAGAACATTATACCTACTTTCATCGAACGGGATCCCGAAGCGATACAGGCCGAGTGCAAATCCCGGTTGGAGGAATTGTTGGGCCGGGAGATACAACCGGCACAGATCGAGCAGTTGATCCTCAATTTCATCGTGTATCGTGAGCTATTGTTGCTGAACCGCTTTAATGCGGGCATGCGGCAGATGCTATATCAATTCAGTACTGCACCGATCCTCGACTATATTGCCGGACTGGTCGCCATCGAACGATTGCCCGCGGCAAGTGCTGGATGTACCGTTCGGTTCTCGTTGGTTGAGGGACATGGAAACGTTCTTATTCCCGACGGCACACGAGTTTCAAGTGCCGACGGTGCGGCCATATTCCGCACGGCGGGCGATGTGGTAATTACTCCCGAGGTTCGAACTGTGGATGTGAATGTGTCGGCAGAAATTGCAGGCAAGGGAGGCAATGGATATGCCCCCGGGGCGATCACCAAAATTCTCGATCCGCTGGCTTTTGTGTCGCAGGTCGAGAATATCGACACAACAGGGGGCGGGTCAGATGTGGAAACCGACGAACAATTGCGGGATCGTATCAAACTGGCGCCGTCGCAATATTCATCGGCAGGGTCCCGGGCCAGCTATTTGTTTTACGCAAAATCCGCGAATGCCCTGATAACGGATGTGTCGGTATCGTCCCCCGTCCCGGGCACGGTATTGATCGTACCGCTGACAGAGGCCGAGACGACCCCCGCCCAAGTCCTCGATGATATTTACAATGTTTGTAGCGCCGAAAGCGTCCGTCCGCTCACGGATACCGTAATCGTTGCGGCACCTACACGTAAAGACTACGAAATCATGGTTGATGTGGTGTTGTACGAGGGGACCGATGCTTCTGTCGAGCAGGCCGCGATCAGTGCCACATTGGAGAAATTCGCCTGCGAAAAACGCGGGAAATTGGGCTTGGATATAATCCGTTCGCATATCGCCCAAAAATGCCGGCTGGCAAAAGTGTATGACATCGAGGTCGTTTCTCCTGCGGAAAACATCATCGTTTCAGAGGAACAATTTCCGAATTGCACGAACATCAACGTAAATATAACCGGTTATAATCGTGGATAGTGCAAAGATCATAGCAAGCGCAATAAGCGACAATGAGCTGGCACAGGCTTTTTCGGAACTGGTGGCCGAACGGTGGGATAATTGGGATTTGTCGGTCTTTTTGCCATACCTCGTAGATACGTGTGCAGCCTCCGTGTTACCTTATCTTGCCGACCAATTCGACGTTGAGGGGGTGAGAGGCTTCGCTATGGCTATGGACGAAGAACAACAGCGCGACATAATCAAAAAGTCCATTGCTCTGCACAAATATATCGGCACCCCGTGGGCTATCCGCGAAGCATGCCGCACAGTCGGTTTTCCCGTAATTGTTTTGGAGGAGGGGGTAAGTGCGATTCCGGGAGGTCCTGAAAGTCCTGAAGACTGGGCACGATTCCGGGTATTAGTTGAGGCGCATCCCAATCGTCACATTACCGCCGAGGAGGCGAAAAAAATGCGGCTCTTTGTCGAGTTCTACAAAAACGAGCGGTCGCACCTGGTCGAAATGGGATTTTTCCAGCCGCTGATGGATCGACTTTCCGTCCAACATGAGGAATTGGACGTAATGTTTCTATCCCTTTCCCCGAATCCGGTTTTATTAACAGCAAACGGAGCGGCCCGATCCGTTGAGGTGAATTCCAATGTCGATTGGACGTTGGAAAGGACAGTTTATGAATGGCCCGACGGTTCCGGCAACAAATTAACGCTGGAATTTACCGGACATGCCGGACATGGTGAAATTATCGTAAAATCCGATTACTACATTAAGGAAAACCCCAAAGTTCGGGCCTATAATTCGGCCTATTCCGAAGCATACAGCTTGCCCGGAAGTGATGAGCGTATCATGGATATTCCGATTTTTTCACTTTCGGGCAAATGCCTGGGTATTCTGACCGTCACACAAAATTGCGGTTTTCATAATGCGTATTCCCGGGCTTATTCCAACGCTTACAACGTCTTCAATCATGAAGCATACATCAATGTTTCACCGAAAGATATATGGTTGCCGGCCGATCCGGTAGAGGATGTACAGATTATAGTAGAATCCAATTCTACATGGACAATAGAATAACATTTCATCATTAAAAACAGAAAATTATGGCAAAACCTCAATGGGTAGCGACCCAACCCTCCAGCGGGTCGATGAATGGAACGGTAAACGTCAGCGGTTCGAAACACACAGGTCGAAATCAACGATCCGGCAAACTGACATTCAAAGCCGACGGTGCCCCGGACGTCGAACGTCCCGTGAATCAAGCAGGCCGAACGGAGTTCGTGTCGGTCAGCGATGTTTCAGCCCCCAAAGGCGGCGGAAATGTAACGATCACCGGCAAATCGAACTCCAGCAAACTCAACTTCGCGCTGGGTGTCGGCGACATCACTGTCACACTCCCCACAAGTTACTCGGCCGGTGGCGCAACCACTCCGAACAACACAGCCATCACGGGCGACCCGGGCGCCAGCGCGGAATTTGAGTTTTCCATGACGCTGGCCATACCGGCAAACTCGACGGTAACGAATAAAAGCCGGAAAATTACTATTACGGCGGCAGGAGGACAAACTGCTACGTCCACTATTTCGCAGGCCGCGGGCGATCCGGTCTTGTCGGTTGCTCCTACATCCATTACGTTGGATGCCGAGGGTGCCGCAGTCGCGGTTACCGTTACCTCGAACACTAACTGGACGGTCGAGTAATGGCAAGAAAAGCGATAATGTGGGGCGATGGGACCTCGGATAGAATTAAGATAACTTTTTCCGGGGCTGTCGGCATAAGCACATTGCTTGTTCAATCTGATCCTAACCATACATTGTCGCCCCGTAAAGCAATTATCAAGTTGAAAATTAACGGAGCCACCGCTGGGACACTGACCGTTGAGCAGCAGCCAAGAAAAAAAGCATTTTCGGTGGCTTACCATGAAGCGTACAAATAACAATTTTTCAATATGACAAAGGAGGAACTGAAAAAATTGTCGAATGATACTTTTTTCGACAATAACGAGGGACTGATATCCCCCGACGGTCACCGTCGATTTAATACGGCCATTATTGATACGATGGCCGAGGAAACTGAACTCCGGCAACTGGCCGATCCGCTGATCCCCCACCATGCGAGACCACTCGTTATTGACGAGATTATACATGATGGGTTGGCGTCATGGAATCGCTCACCGAACCATGTAGCATATGCGTATAGTGTCGTTAGATTTCCAATTGGCGACATTACGCATCATTATTCGAAAGACGTTGATGGAAAAACGCACAAAGAAACAACTGTTTTCGGTCCGGCGGTTCGTTCCGATGAAAGCGGGGCATATTTCGTTGTAACAATGCCGGGCAGGTACGTTTTATTCGTAAAGCAGCTGGGGAATATAGGTGGCCTCGTTCAACAGATATTCGATATTACGCCGGAGCAGGCTGCCACGGAATATCGAATCAATTACGAGGATGTTACGCCTGGACATTTAGCTTTAAGAACAGGGAAACATAACAGATCGTTCGCCCGTCTCTATTACGTAACAAACAGCATTTATGAAAGCGTAAATTATGAAATCAAAGCAGGAACGACGTTCAAATACACCCGTGCGTCCAACGACATTCCCGGTGCGATTGCTGGCGATAAGGCTGTCGGCGTGACCGTTCATGCGCTTGCGGTTTCCGGTCCGATGGTGACTCGTCAAAGGGATAGTGTCCCGTTCCGGACAATTATCCGCCCGGAGTTGAATCTTCGACATACTTTCGCCATAGAAAGTACTGACCCAATTGCCATTGGCTTATTTCTTAACCGGAATTTGAATAAAGGCCGTTTGGAGGGTGAGATGGGCAAATACTACGAAGTTTGGTTTAAGAAACCAAAGACGTGGCACCACAAAGACAATCCGAACGCCAATAGAATAACCCGCCGTATTGTTGGCTATGTAAGGGTGATTCCCGGACAAAAAATGGAGCAAATAGCCATCACGCCAAAATGGGTATTGATGCCTGCCCCGTCAGAAAAAGGATTTATGCAATTGCCTCAATTCGTGGATTTTCAAATCCGCATGAAAAATAACGAGAGAACTGTTGTTGCCCAGTACCGGGCAACGAAAGAATACCTCGGCAATAATAAAAATAAGTTCGTTTTCAGACGGATATAAAAAAGCGACTATTTCACCATCCACTGCGAGGGACTACCGTGCCGCTGGGAATGATCTAATAGTCGCGTCACAAATGTAGATTGTAATTCTAAATCATCCAAACAAAGTCATTAAAAAATGAACATTACGGATAAAATTTGCCGCGCTTGCGGCAAACTGCGTTTGACAGCTTACGACAATGAGGGGCGCGAACTATGGCAGGACAGCGGCAACAACCTTATCGTGCAGACGGGATATGAGGCATTGGCCGACTGCCTCGCAGGTAATACCGATGCGACCTTATCGCACGTGGAAATCGGCCCTCGTGGTGATACCCCCGTTCTTTCCGACACCGCAATTACCGACCCGGTGCGCATCTACACAGAAATTACCTCTCGGGGAGCCGAGGGGGTTCGGCTGGACTTTACGATTGGTTATACGATAGCCAACGGAATGCCGATCCGTGAGTTCGGCATCATTACAAAGGATGGACGGCTGTTTTCCCGACGGGTACGTGCAGCCATTGAAAAAACCGACGCCATGACGATTGTCGGGCAATGGGATATAACCTTTTAACACCGAGGCAATGCAGGAACGAAATATAATTAACAGCACGACGGCGGCGATGGTCGCCCCGCTTCTTGATTTTTACAACCGACTTATTCCGTTCATCCTATTGGCCATCATATTGATTGTAGTCGATAGCCGTTTCGGGGTGGCCGCGGCCCGTAAACGAGGCGAAACAATACGTCCGTCGCGAAAATGGCGGCGCGCGACCAACAAACTCGTGGATTATATTTGCTGGGTGACGCTGGCCGGGATGTTCGGACAAACATTCGGCGACGTGCTGGGCATTCCACTCCTTTCGGGATTAATCCTATTATTGGTATACGGCATCGAAATAACCAGTTGCTTCAACAACTATTTCGAATACAAAGGAATCAACAAGAAAGTCAATATTTTCAAATTATTCAATCGTCCGGAGATCGAACGTTGCATCGAAGACACGGAGCAAAAAAATAAATCATGAGCAAGTATTTTCAAGATTCTGAATTCAATAGATGTTCACCGGCATGTTCTATCGACGACATGCACCCCGAAACCCTTAAACGGTTGGATCAAGCCCGGGAACACGCCGGGATACCCTTTGTGCTGTCCTCGGCATATCGTAGTCCCGCCCACGACAAATCCAAAGGGCGAAGCGGCACCGGGGCCCATACCATGGGCCGCGCCGTGGATATTCGTTGCAACACCAGCGCGAACCGATGGAAAATCGTGTCAGCTCTGATCGCGGCCGGGTTTACCCGAATCGGCATAGCGAATACGTTCATACATGCTGACGATTCGCCTAAACATGCACAAAGCGTAATTTGGACCTATTAAATTCGATACAATGAGAAAAATCTATTACAACAGCATCATGGCCCGCCTCTTTCTATGGGTTAAAGGAAAGAATACGGCCACGTTCTTCGGATTCATTTGTACCAAGCACAAAAGCGCATCCCCATTGAGTGCCTCGGTCATAAATCATGAAGCGATCCACGTCGAACAATACAAGGAGGTCACGGCCGCCGCACTGCTAATGGCCGTGGTCCTCTCCCCCTTGTTCGGGTGGATGGCATGGCCTTATATTGCTGCCTTGCTCCTCTTTTACCTTATCTATTTCGTTGAGGCTGGCATATCGTGGGTATTTCATGCCATTTGTCGTTCAAAAAACGCCGTGGATATTTCCTACCGAAATTCCATGTTCGAAATGGAAGCGTATGCCCATGAAAACAACATCGGATATATTCCGGATCGCAAACCGTTTTACTGGCTCCATTACATCGGGAAAGTATGAAAAAATATATGTATGTTGCGCTCGTGGCGTTGGTCGTCGTTACGGCATTCGGTGTTCTGTTGAGGCAAAACAGACGGTTACGGCTGGATCGTGATACTTACCGCACCAATACCGAAACATTATTGGGCGAGGTTGAACGGTATGAAACCAAGTCCGGCCAACAGGCGGTCCGCATCGGGGAATTACAATTGCGAATCGGCGAGTTGGAGAAATACCGTGCCGAGGATGCTGCATTGATCCGAGACATGGGTATCAAAAGGCAGGAACTGGAGCAATTAACCAAACTGCAACAGGAAACAATTTATAGTTTGCGCGGGCAAGTCCGCGATACGGTTTACATTGATACCGGTCCGGACGGTTCAGGGGAGAAACCGGTAAAATGCGCCGAATACAGTGACGAGTGGCTGGATTTCTCGTGCACGATTTTTGACGATAATACGTACAAGGCAGATATTACAAGCCGCGACCGTATTACCTATGTCGAGCGTGTGGAATATGCCCGGTTTCTCGGATTTCTTTGGCGGACGAAACGCATCAAGTCGCGCGATCAATCAATCGTGAATCGTAATCCCCATACCCAAATTATCGACGCGGAATTTATTACGATTCGCAGATAGACCCGCACAAATGTTTGTCGATTGTTTGTCCAAAATAAAAGGCGGATATTATCATTAGGTATGAAAAACGGCCCTACACAATAATATAGGGCCGTTTTTCGATGGTGGAGAATACGAGATTCGAACTCGTGACCTCTTGCATGCCATGCAAGCGCTCTA
>ERZ778496.696-NODE-696-length-29504-cov-7.426874_pt1 | contig 29504 bp, 23 predicted proteins | sample MGYA00433099_ERZ778496 | MGnify/ENA primary metagenome ERZ778496 (study PRJEB29527, sample SAMN07138962) | mouse gut metagenome | material: feces | host: mouse | place: China:Nanjing | collected 2016-01-25 ...
TATATAATAAAAATTGTTATATATAGATAATCTATATAGGAACAAGATACTATAACCCGAATAGAAAGGAGCCGCTGCTATGGCAATTGACAAATCCCTAATCTCTGGAAGCACTTCTATGCTTTTGCTTCGTCTGCTGGAAGACAAAGATATGTATGGATACGAAATGATCGAAACGCTGGAACAGAAATCGAAAAACGTATTTGCGCTCAAGGCAGGAACGCTCTACCCCCTGTTGCACACAATGGAAGCGAAAAATTATCTCACCTCCTATGAACAGGAAGTAAGCGGAAAACTGCGTAAATATTACAGCATTACCAAAGAGGGACGCAAATATCTAAAAACCCGCAAAACAGAATGGCAGGAATACCAGACTGCAGTATTGGAAGTTCTTAGTGCTGCGATTTAGACTGGCGGGTAGCTCATAAGTAAAAAGGAGGAACAATTTTAAATGGAAGATTTTATTAAAAACATTACGGAGCAGATCCGCTGTGTCCGTGCACGTGAGGGAATTGCGCATGAACTAAAGAACCATATTTTAGATCAAGCGGAAGCTTTTGAAGCCTCCGGAGAAAGTCATAATGAAGCCTTACAAAAAGCAATTAAGGAAATGGGCGACCCCATTGCGATCGGTACATCATTGGATCAGGTACATCGTCCCCAGACCGATTGGAAAATGATTATAATGGTATTTTTGTTTTATATTATTGGTTTGGCGCTGCTGTATTTTGGCGGCGGGCTCTCACAGTATCCCAGTTTCTTTGCAAAACAGTGCTTCTATACACTTGGCGCATTTGCAGTGATTATTGGTATTTATTTCTTAGATTACAGCTTTATCGGACAGTATGCCCGCGCACTCTATGTGTTGTTTACGCTGTTGTGCATTTTAATTGCTTTTACACAGCCACAAGTGTACGGTGCCGTACCTGCCTTATCCATGTTGGTGTATCTTTATATTCCGCTTTTTGCCGGATTCCTTTATTATCTCCGTGGAAACGGAATCCAAGGGCTTATCAAGGCAGCACTTTTGCAGGTTGTGACTGCGCTACTGACAGCCAGCTTAGCCAATCGTCTTTCTGCAAGTTTTAATATTTATATTATCTGCTTTGCAATGATCCTTCTTGCACTATACAAAAATTGGTTTGGCATAAAACAGAAGAAAGCTGCTTCTATTGCAGTAGTATTCGCCTTGGTACTGCTTCCCGCACTCCTTGGCGTATGGATTACTTTCCATAGTTCAGGATTCCGTGCCGCACATATTCGAGCATGGTTTCACCCTGACCAGTATGAAGGCGGCACTGGCTATATCTATTTGCGCATCCGCGAAGGGCTGGCAGCTTCCAAATTAATCGGCGCCTCTGATACCCCTGTTTCTTTCCAAGACGGCGTTTTTATGGAAGGGGCAATGATTCTGCTGCAGCTTATCGGCGTTTATGGCATCCTCGCTGGACTGTTGGTGCTATTGGCGCTTACTGCATTTATCACACGCGCATTACATATTGTACAGCATCAAAAAAACCAGCTTGGGTTTATGATTTCCGCCTCCTGCTGCATGGTATTTCTTGTAAACTGTCTGGAAAGTATTTTTATCAGCACAGGATGTTTTCCTTTCACCAAAGTGCAGCTTCCATTCCTCTCTGGCGGCGGAAGCGCTACACTGACTTATGCAGTTTTTATTGGACTGCTGCTTAGCATTCACCGCAATGAAAAAATTCTTACAGATACTGCGATTATCAAACGTCCAATCCGGAAATTACGCATAAAATTAGAGCGAGAAAACTAAGGAACTGTCAAGAAATAACTTTTAAATAGTGTGCAGGATTTTTCTTCGAGAGTGCTGCTCAAAAATCAGGCGCATAGCGGGCTATGTAACTGATTTTTGAGTAGTGCTATCGGAGAAAAAGACAAGCAATATTAAAAGTTATTTTGGGACAATTCCTAAGCGCACGCCGGGCGTCCGTCAACTTTAACTGACGTTTTTCATTCGGACGCCCGTGTGCATAATCAAGTAGGGGAACGTCCTTTTCGCCTACTCGCCGCGCGCCCCATACGCCGCTTCTGCGGCATATTTCCTCTGCATGGGGCTGCGCATAAAAGAAAGGGGGAAAATTATACCCCCTCCCATGTAATTATCACTTTAAACAAGTCCCCATCAATCTCAATATTCAGCTTTCCACCCTGCAATTCCACAAAGCTTCTTGCTATGGCAAGCCCAAGTCCGCTGCCCTCAGTATTGCGTGCGCTGTCCCCACGGACGAAACGCTCTGTTAACTCCTCCGGCGGTATATTTAATTCCATTGACGACATATTTTTCAATTCGATCCATATGCCTTGCTCGGTTTTCTCAGCATTAACATAAACCCTTGTGCGCGGCATAGCATATTTAATAATATTAATATAGAGATTCTCAAACACCCGATAGGTTTTTTGACTATCGAGCTTTAAGATCACTTTCTCCTCCGGCATTGCAAAACGGAATATCAATTCAGCCTCCTCAACTTTATCTTCATATTCCAGATAAACCTGCCGCATTAAATTGCAGATATCAACCTCCATAAGATTTAATGTCACATTACCGCTATTTGCCTTACTTACCTCGAACAAATCTTCGATTAAGAATTTTAATCTTGCCGACTTCTTTTTTAATACAGCCAGATACTCTGTACGTTGCTGCGGCGTTAGATTTTCGTCGTCTAATAATTCAATATATGTTGTCATTGCTGTCAACGGCGTTTTTAAATCATGAGAAACATTGGTAATTAACTCTGTCTTCATTTTCTGGCTTTTTACCTCCTCATTCACTGCCTTGCGAAATCCATCCTGAATTTTATTAAGTTCTTCTTTGCAAGAATCAAAAATTCCAAAATCTTCATTTAACACAGTATTTAAGTTTCCCTCGGCAATCGATCCGGTCGCATCCAACAGCCGTTTATACTGCTCTTGTATTTCTACAATATACTTCTTAATATACGTATAAAGTATGAGCGAATACAACACCAACACAATCCAGCCAATTATCCACATCACTACAATCATTGTCAACACGCAGAAATTCATAAAAACCAGTTTACGCAGTATCTGTTCCATTTCCCCGTTTAAATCTGTATGAAAAAGTTCTATTTTCAACTTATTTTTTAGGTTTTTGCATCCGTTTCCAACCCATTTTAGGGACTTTACAATCAAACTCCGTTCTCGTATCAATCCTCTTATGCCCAAAACAAATACCTCACTCAAGGACACAGCAAAATAAAATACCCCTCCAAATAAAAGCGAAAACAAGAATATATTCATTCCCCATGTCAATACCCACTCCATAAACCCAGGTAAAAACTGCATATACTCTCTAAAGAATTTATAAAAAGTACCATTATTGGTATTAATCATTAAATCAACTGCTAAATTTTCCAGACAGAACAAACATAAAAGCGCCGCTATGCTAATCTCAAAATACATATGAAATGCCCGCATTTGATGCAGACAATACCAATGCATTCTTGTCAGTACCAAAGCTGCCAAAAACACTACAATAAATACTGTCACAAACACATTACCAGCGCCTGCATCATAATACTGCAGACGCAGATTCCATTTCTGTCCCATTACAAAATCATAACTTTTATTAAATGCATAGAGCATTTCCCGTTGTTCCTGTGTCATTGCATAGACGAATGTAACGTTTTTGGGCGTACCGTCAATATGGATAACGAGTTTTCTCAGCTTCCCTTCCATATCCTTTAAATATATCTCATTGCGGTTATAAAACTCTCGTTCCGGAATGCTTGTATCAAGCTCCACATTATCTCCTGTAGTGCTATAATACCCTTCACTAAGGTTTTTGCGCAGCAAATCAACTGCCATTACACTCTGTGCATTTTTCAAAAGCACTTCAGAATTTTCATCCTGCACAGAAATATTAGAAATATTGCCAATTTTATCATAGGAAATCTTTACGAAATAAACATACGGACTTTTATCTGTATCCGAAATATCACGATAAATATTTTTGATTTCGCGCCCTGTATTCTTAATTTCTTCCTCCGTTTCATGGTCAATCACAAGGTAGTCTATCCCCTTGGCTAGTCCGTCAAGCATCTCCTCCTTCCATACTTCTAATAAAGAATTTAATCCCTCCTCTAAATGTCTGCGCAGTGAATCACTGGAATAATCGACTAGCATATACGACAAAATTTCACTATTGTTTATTTCGCCCGCTGTTAGTTCTTCCTCCGTAATCTGCATATACAACTTTGCATAATCGACATTTTCCTGATGAATCCTGTCGTAAAGGTCTTTATAAAGTACAAGGTTGCTGCGGTAAATCTGCTCTAAAAGTTCGCTGCCAATCGCATTATCTGAGAAATTTTTCTGCACCCTATCCCCCAGAATCGGATAACTTGCCAAAAAACCAGTGACTGCAATCGCTATTATTACGCCTGCTGCAATTAGACTGTATTTTCTATTGTTTTTCAATTTTATATCCAACACCCCACACCACCTTTAAATATTTTGGCTCCTTTGGATTAATTTCGATTTTTTCACGAATCTTACGGATATGCACCATAATGGTGTCCGTATTAATTGCCTGTTCATTCCATACCCGTTCGTAAATTTCCTCCGCGCTAAATACTCTTCCTGGATTTTTCATTAACAGAGTAAGGATTTTAAATTCCAATGGCGTCAGTTTTACCGGCTTTCCATCTACACTAACTTCCACCGTTTCCTCATTTAATTCCAGCCCACCAATTACATAAACTTTCTCATTGCGCACGCCGACCGCCTTTAGAAATTTCCCATATCTGCGCAGATGCGAATTGACGCGCGCAAGCAGTTCCATAGTAGTAAAAGGCTTTGTCACATAGTCGTCTGCCCCCATATTTAAACCCATAATTTTATCAACTTCCTCCGATTTTGCAGAAAGCATAATCACCGGAAATTCATAGCCTAAATCCCGCACCTTCATCATCATTGTAATACCATCCATACGCGGCATCATTACATCCACAATTGCAAGATGAACCTCTTGGCTTTGAATTACAGAAAGCCCCTCCATGCCGTCACCTGCCTGCAGCACCTCGTACCCTTGATTTCTTAAATAAATCTCTACACCCTCTCGAATTTCTTTATCATCTTCCACAATTAAAATACGGTATGTTTCCATGTCTTTCTATATGCCCCTTCTCTATAATCTCCCTAATTAGAAACTGTAACGATACGCAGCTCCTTATTTTCTTAAAAAGTATATCACAATCTTCCGTTTATGCCCACCCAAGATACGCAAATACTGATTCCCCCAGCAAATATCCCGCACCGACAAAAAACAGATTCCAAATGCTGATACCCAAAGCAGAACTAACAGCATATTTCAAAAGATTCATACGTGACACGCCTGCCGGAATAGAAACTAATGTTCTAACCATTGGTATCAACTTACTAACAAAAATGCCAACACATCCTTTCTCCCGAATCCACTTTAGTTTTTCTTCTATCAAAGGTTTCTGTTTTGGGAACTTATTTAAACATTTTTGCAGAAACAGTTCGCCGCCCTTGTAGCCAAGGTAATACAGTAGCAAACTTCCCAAAAGCCCTGCCGCAATTGTAATTAGCAACGCAACCACAAACGGAATTTTCCCTTGTGCCGCCCAGATACCTGCAAGCGGCATAATCACCCCCGCCGGAAAGCCCGGAAGATTTAGATATTCTAAAAAAACAATTACAAATATTGCAATCGCCCCATAATTTGTAAAATACTGTGAAATCACTTCCATTGTCATACAATATACCTTCCTTTCCTGCGTATTGATAAAGGTTGTTACACAGCAAAGCTGTGGGATTTTCTTCAAAAATGCAACCATAAACTGTAAGATTAATTCTTTAACCGTTCCTTAGTATATCGAATAAAACTAAATAAATTCTAGCAGCATTTCATAAGAATTTCTTAAAAAGCAACTCAATGAAATCAACTTCTTTATATCAATCTCTAAATGCAAAAAAGTTCTTGGCAGCGCACTTCCTTTCAATTGGATTACGTTGCGAAGAACTTTTTTTGTTTTTTATTCTCTTTATAAGAACCGTTTTATTTATTTAATTTAAACTGGCTTACAAGTCCGTCAAGTGTGATTGCCTGTGCTGACAATTCCTGGCTGGTTGCCGAAGCCTCCTCGGCAGTTGCCGCATTGCTCTGAACCACCTCTGAAATCTGATTTACGCCGATTTCTGCCTGACGCATGGCTTCTGCCTGATCGTTTACCATTACCTTTAAGTTTTGTGTAAAGTCTGCGATCTGATTGATTCCATCTACAACAGATTTAATCGAATCCGCCACGCGTTCCGCCACACGGTTTCCTTCTGTTACCTCTTTAATGGAATTTTCAATCAATTCTCTTGTATCGACTGCCGCCTTTGCGCTCTGATCTGCTAAATCACGGATTTCATCTGCAACCACGGAGAATCCACGTCCTGCTTCGCCTGCTCTTGCTGCCTCTATAGAAGCATTTAAGGACAATAAGTTTGTCTGCGCGGCAATTGCTTCTATCTCTGAAATAATATTCCCAATCCTTGTAGAAGTATCATTGATACGCTTCATTGCTGCCATCATCTCTGCCATTTCTTCACGACTGCTATCCGCTTCGTTTGCATACTTCTGTGCTTTCATATAGGATTCGTCTGCGCTCTCCACACTTTTTCCCATTGTGGCAGTAATATCGCTGATTGTTGCATGAAGTTCCTGTACTGCGCCAGCCTGTTCTGTTGCCCCCTCCGCAAGATTCTGTGATGCATCTGCCAAATTACCGCTGCCCGCCTGTACCTGCTCGGAAGCTTCTCCAATCGAAGTCAGTGTCTTTGTCATCTGACTCTTTAATGTGCGCATGGACTGGTACATTTTCTGAAAATCGTTGGTATATCTATCTGGTACCTCAGATTTTGCAGTATAATCGCCGCCTGACATTTTACCTAAGATGGTATCCATATCATGAATAATGGCACTTAGATTATCTGCCATATGTACTGCATTTTTACCCATCTCTTCTACTTCATCACCAGTATTAATCTCTGGGAATGGACTAGTAAGGTCGCCAGCAGCGAAAGTTTCAAGCCGTATACCTAGTTCTCCAAGCGGATCAGAAATCTTTTTAGAAATCTTCTTACCGATTTTCATAGATGCCATCATAGCAACTGCAATTGTTATAATAATGATACCTACCAGAATCCAGCACGCCGCCATTAAGTACCCTGACAGTTTATTTCCTTCTTTTACTTTTACATCCAGCAATTCTTCCAGCTTCTCGTAAATGCTGTTATACTTTACACTTAATTCGCTCATCGCTAAATCTTGTGCTTGCTTGCAAAGTTCTCTGTCTGTCGTTGCACCCAATGCCAATATCTCGCTGTCCAGCTTCCAGTAATCATCCAATTCCGCTTCAATCGCATCATAAGTTTTCCTGCCGTCCTCAGATACAATTGTTTTCTCTATCTGCTGAAAGGACTGCTCAAACGCTGCCTTCATCTCCGTATGCTGCTGTGTAACAGCATCAATTGCTGACTGTTCGTCATAACCAATAGCGCCACGCAACGACGATCGAAGATCTGCAAATTGAAACATTGACGTTCCTATATCCCCCTGCGCAAAACCAAAGTTATGCAGCGCATAAGAGTAACGCAGGCAAATCACTACAATTGCAATTAAACCAACAACCGCTGCAATTGCAGTAATTGATGACACGGTGAAAAAAGATCGAACCAATCTTTTTTCAATTTTTTCTTTCTTTATCATGGTAAGACAACTCTCCTCTCCTTCCCACTAGTACCTATTGTTATATATGCGCGGGAGACTACATATACAACATTTAACAATTGCTCATTACCATTATACCTTAATTTTCCTAATAATCAATATAGTTTTTAAACAATAATTCATTTTTTTGTTACATTTTGGTATATTGCTCAATGCCTTGCAAAATTATAAAAAAACAGTATAATAATACACAATTTCATTTTATAAAATTTGGTATATTTTACTATAATGTAAAATATATTGTTTCCATATTGAAAAAATGTGTTATAATAACAACAGCTTCTGAAAATTGATCATACAATGTAGGCAAAGGAACACGCATATGAAAATCGTTATCTGCGACGACAGTATTGAATATTTATTAAAAATTGAAAAGCTGTTATTTTATTATCAAGATACTCACAACGGCGCGAAATTTGAGATCGAAAAGTTCTCGGACGCAGCCGCTTTATATAGGAAGATTCAGCAAAACGATCTGGCAGATATTTACATATTAGATATGATTATGGCAGATAAAAACGGAATTGATATCGGAAACCAAATTCGCAGGGCAGGCTGCAATAATGCCATTATTTATATTACAACCTCTGATGATTTTGCGCTTGATGCCTATAGCGTACATGCCGTTCGGTATCTCCTGAAACCTATCAGCGAACACAGCTTTTTTGAAGCGCTTGACTATGCACTGTCCTATGCAGAAGTTCAGAAAAGTCCAACCTATGCGATTAAGACAAAAGACGGGCTTGTGTCGATTCCCTATTCTAAAATTGAATATATTGAAAACTCCTCACGTATATTAGACGTTCATCTAACAAATGGACAAGCAGTAAAAAGCATTTTTCTGCGCAAATCCTTTGACGAAGAAATTAGGGAAATTATCTGCCGTCCAAACTTTGTACAAGTACACAAATCTTTTCTGATAAACTTAAACTATGTAAAGAAACTCGCTGCCAACAACGCTTTAATGGAAACCGGCGAAACAATACCCATCAGCAAAAAACGGGCTGCCGACATTAAGAAGGAATACCTTCTCTACATATCCAACCAGCACCACTAAGACCAACGACGCTTGTCAAAGGAGCCATAATGTACTATTTTAACAATATCTCGTACCTAATCAGTCATATTTTTTTAATGTTGTTTTTCTACCTGTTCACGGTACACCGTTACTCCAGCAAGAAAACCATTGGAATATGTCTTTTTACTTTTTCTGTGCTATCGTCTACAGACTGCCTGAAACTAAATTTTTTCCCAGACAGCGGACTATGTTATATTAGTGTAACAATATTCCAGATTATTATTGTGCAAAGCACTAATATCTACATATCTTCCAAACGCAACACCAAAGTATTGTTTATGGGACTGTGTGCCTCCAACTATGTAATCGCTGGCGCAATTGCCGCTTCTATACTACATATCCGCACAGGAAACCCTATCCTTGCCTTAATTGGAAGCTGTATGGTTCACGCTGTTATCCTTTTTATTCTTTATCTTAAAATACGCAAAGAATGGTTTCAATGCTATACGCGCGATCCAATTAACAGCTGGTGGGAGTTATGCCTGATTCCGGTATTTTTTTATTGCAGTTTTTGTTTTACTGCTTTTTTCCCAAACACGCTATATGATATTCCTGATAATATCCTTGGCTGCATTATTTTGCTCATTACAATGTTTACTTCTTATATTATTGTATTGCGCTATGTTGAGAGCGAAGTCAAACGCTCCGAAATTTATTGGAAAAATATGTTGTTTGAAACCTATATAAAGGGATTGGAAAACCAATATTATCTGGTAGAGCAGTCCGAGAATAATCTAAAAGTCCTGCGCCACGATATCCGCCACTACTCGATGATGATTCATTCGCTGTTAGATGCACAAAATTATGACGAAATCCGCAAAATAGCCATACATATTGGTGACGTCGTTGATGAAAATAAGATAACAAAATACTGTTATCATCTTATTACAAATATGATTCTTTCAGATGTAATCAAGCAGGCACATTCTCGTGGAATTGAGATTATTCTGGACGCACAGGTTGAAAAAGAAATTCCGGTAAACGACTATGAATTTGCTACTGTTATCGCAAATTTATTTGAAAATGCAATGATATGTGTCAATGCACTAAAAATAAAAAAACGCTATATTAACGCCAAAATCCACTGCACCCAAGCCTATCTGTTAATTGATATGAAAAACGAATATGAGAAAGAAATTATCTTCGATCCTGCTACTGGACTGCCAGTCAGCCAAAAAGGGCACAACCACGGTTTCGGTATGCAGAGCGTCCTAAGTTTTTCCAATAAAATTGACGGAAATATAGGCTGTTACTGCGAAAACGGGATATTTCATTTTATACTGTATGCGAAATTTTAGGCATATTTTGTGAAAAAAAGGACAGATCTTCACACACAGAACATATTATAATGGAAATGTAACACTATTTTATTAAGGAGAACATAAATATGCAGAAAACCTTTATAAAATACACTTTCATTGTAATTACTGCCGGTATTTTCCTGATTCTTGTAATTAACCTTTTATTTACATGGCATACATTGGAACTGTCGCAGTTTCACTCTTTTTGTACGAAAATTGACCAAGTGATTCATACTTTAGAGAGCAACCAGACCGAACTTAAGATACTGCAGGAAAATCTGGATGAAGATTACCTAACGAGAGCACGCGCTGCAGAATATGTTCTGGATCGCCAAAAAGAGGTTTCTCTGGATGTATCCGAAATGCAGTATCTTGCCAATCTGCTCAATGTAGATGAGCTTCATGTAATTGATGAAAATGGGATAATTGTATCCGCTTCTGTTTCCCAATATGTTGGCATTGATATGTCAGATCATCCGCAGACCAGTGCCTTTCTTTCATTGTTAGAAAGTGATAACGAAAATGACTATTTAATTCAAGAAGCGCAGCCCAATGCCGCTGAAAGTAAAATTATGCAGTATGTCGGTGTTGCAAGGAAAAGCACCAAGGGCGTTGTTCAAGTCGGTTTTGAACCTACAAGGCAGCTTGAAGCACAATCACGCAATACATATGAGTATATTTTCGCGCAATTTCCGACAGATGTCAGCGAGGAACTTTTTGTCGTTGACCGCAGTTCTGGTGCTGTATTGGGTCATTCAGACGGTATCAATCAGTTATTTTCAGCGGAGTATTACCAGTTAGAACCGCTTCTGGACTGCAAAAATGGCGCATTTTTAAAGGCAGCAAATGGTAAATCCATATACGTAGTCAGCCAGTCTTATGCAGATGTACTTATCTGTGCTGCCCTGCCAGCTAATATATTGTTCCAGAAACTGCTGCGCAATACAGTTAATACGTTTATCTATTTATTATTAATTGAAGCCGCCGCGATTCTGGTGCTAAATTTTCTTGTTAAACGCAAGGTCATTGACGGCATCCACAGTATTATCAATGACCTTTCCGCTATTACGCAAGGTATTCTTGATACTACGGTAGTGGTCGGCGGCAATCGGGAGTTCGAAAAGTTAAGCGATGGCATTAATACAATGGTAAAAAGTATTATCCGTGTTTCCGACCGTATTTCCGCAATTATTGAAATCAGTGGTGTTCCGCTTGCTGCATTTGAATATGAAAACGGTGCAAATCCCGTATTTATTACCTCTGGCTTAAAGGATCTTTTGGATATTGACGACAAGCAGGCTTCTATCCTTTGTCAAAATGCCACCCTGTTTGACCACTATATCCATCGGATTATGGAACATCCTATTGATGGAGAAAGCGATATTTTTAAGATGAGCGACGCAAAATATATCCGGATTCATATGTCAAAATCTGCCAAAGGTTATCTTGGTGTAATAACGGATGTTTCAAAGGATATTATTGAAAAGCTTCAGATGCATTATGAAAATACCCATGATGCACTTACAGGACTTTACAAATTTCGCTATTTTAAAGATTTAGCATCCGAAAAAATACAACAAATGCCTGCTGGCAAACTATGCGCCGTTGTAATGATTGATTTAGACTACTTTAAGTCCATTAACGATACCTTTGGACATGATATTGGCGACCGTTACTTGCAGCATTTTTCTGCGACAATGCACTCCATGCCGCAGGAACATTTCCTTACTGCAAGGCGTTCTGGTGATGAATTTTGTATGATGATCTATGATTGTGCAGATAAAGCCGAAATTATCCGCTATCTCAATATGTTCTATGAAGCAATCGGCAATGCGCCTGTCGCACTCTCCGATTCACAATCTAAGATTGTCAGCGCCTCGTGCGGATATGCATGGACAGATAACCGCAGCGCAGATATTTCGGAACTTTTAAGCCATGCGGACGAAGCACTTTATGAAGTGAAAAAAGAAACCAAAGGGCGCTATGCAGAATACGCACTGCTGTCCTAGCAGCAAATTATCCCTTCTGTGTCAGGATGCTTGCTTGCGGTATACGTTGCTTTTGTAGTATTTTTATTTGCTCTCCTGTATTTTTTATTCCATATATTAGGAACTGTTAAGAAATAACTTTGAAACAGTTCCTTAGGAACTGTCAAAAAATAACTTGTTAATTTGACGCCGTATCAATGTTCAGCTGCAAAGAAGATAATCGCAGGCGTAGCGGGCTACGTCAAGATTATCTGATGCCGCAGATGGACTTTGATACAAGTCATATTGATGAGGTATTTATTGACAATTCCTTAGTGCTGCCGCATAAGGGAACTGTTTAATTCCAAACACGGCAGCACTAATCCATTGATTATAGAATCTTCTGCTTTTAGATTTCCTCTTGGCTGGTATTCTCTATATATTTATTGTATCGTCAATCTATTGCTTCTCTTTTGGCTGGTATTCTCTATATATTATTGTACCATTAATCTTTTGCTTCTCTTTTGGCTGGTATTCTTTATATATTATTGTACCATTAATCTATTGCTTCTCTTTTGGCTGGTATTCTCTATATATTATTGTACCATCAATCTTTTGCTTCTCCTTTTGCTGGTATTCTTTATACATTACTGCCCAGTCAATCTATGGATTCCCCTTTGGCTGATATAGCACATAGGTTACTGTGCCATCCTCATTTAAAACAGTTACATCTATCCGCAAATCTTCCAGTCCATTACTATAAGAATAGCCATCTATCATATATCTTCCTACTACATCTTCTGGCATAATCTGCTTCATCATGCCTCCGGGATCACCACTTTCCAATTCATACGTACAATTTACAATCCCTCCCTTATCTGGTGTGTAGGTTGCTCTTGTCGATTCTATCGGCTGTGCATATTCATCAAGATTCTCCGGCGTAAGCTTCTGCATAAATTCTTCGACTGCTTTATCTTCATCCATCAGTTCAAGCGGTTCATCCGGTGTATTCCATTGTTCTTCTAATTTTTCCAAATATGCCTGCGCTGCTGCTGGATCGCCTTTGCTCTTGTCCATTGGTAACTCAAACAACGCATTTACGCCTGCATAATTTTCATTGCGGCTCATGATTCCAGTGGACTCGTCGTAATTGTATGCCTGCCTATCATAGAAAGAACCGGTGCTGGCACCGACATAAATGCCTTTATCCGCAAATATTTCAATATTATCCATAGACAATACGCGGTACTCAATTCCATCTTTTACAAAAGCAGTATATGCTCCGTTCATACTCATAAGGCTGTACTTATTCGGGTCTAATCCGCGAATATAGCAAGATACATAAAACGGTTCCTTTCCATAATCATCGGAACTCGTGGGTGTCATTGGAGTACCATCTGCGTGTTCAATCGCAACAACCGTATAAATTTTGTTATCCTTGGGAATCCCCTGTCCATCCGTCGACAAATAATCGCTAATATTTTTGCCTGCAACACTTCCTAACAGCGTAATATAATAACCACCACTTTCCTGTGTTTCATTAACCAACACCGCATTTTCGCTAAGGAACGCATTTTTCAGCGTATTATCTTCTATTTCTACTGCTGCCTCGGACGGGCTTAAATAGCGATGCGCTGCCGCTACGGTAATTGAACCCAACAAGACAACACAGATCGCCGCTGCTGCAACAGCCGGAACTTTTCTTTGATTTTTCATAGATTTCCTCTCCTTTACTGCCAAGAGAACCTGCTGATTTAGCTGTCTATCCGGCACGTCCATTGGAACAAGCGCTTTTTTTAACAATTCATCTAGATTATTTTTCATCATGATACCCCTGCCTTTCCAATTTCTGCTTTAAGATTTTTTTCGCTCTGAAAATCCGGCTCTTTACCGTACCTTCAGGCAGCTTTAGTACAGCTGCGGTTTCTGCAAGGGATAGTTGTTCCATACAGAACATCAGTATGGGAATCCTGTATTTATCCGGCAATGTACTAACAATACTGCGCACCAAATAACATTCTTCCTGTAAAACAATCTGTTCTTCTGTCATTCTTCCCTGTGTTGGAATATCTCTTGGAACAACTACAGCGCTTCCTGCTGCTTCCTTTAATACTGCACCTGATTCGCTGCCTGCTGCCATCTCCTCCACAGACCACGGTACACCGATAATCCTTTTCCGAATGGATAGCTTACGCTTGTAGTTGCGGTAAAGGTTGACTGCAATTCCCATTAGAAAACTTTTAGGATTTTTCTCTATTACAAGATTTTCCCGCAGTTCATAAAGTTTGAGAAAAGTATCTTGATACAAATCCTCCGCTTCTTGACAACTACGTGTCACCGAACAGCAAAACGAAAATAAATCCTTGCCATATGCATCAATATACTGTTTTAGTTCTTCTTGGCTCATTGATAACCTCCAGTTACTTCCAGCCGCCCTCATGAAAACAGCCAGATAATAGAGTACCCTATATAATTGAAAGAATTGCTCCCTTCACTTATATAGGGTAATCAATGGAGAAAAGGTTTCAAAATATTTTAACCTTCTCGATGCATAACACAGCAGTCCTTTCCACAAAATGAAATGCCATAACTGCTTGTAATGTCATAGCCGTCCTCCTCAAGTTCCATAATATATTTTTTATCGTCAATCTGCTGCAATGCTTCTTCTGCCTTTTTTTCGAGTTCCTTTATTCGCCTCGTGGTCTTAAATTCTACAATAAACGCCTCTTTCCGGCGCGACACTGGCTTTACAAACAGATCGCATCTGCCTTTGCCTGTTTCACGGTTGGATTTTGTACGATAGCCTTTCATGCCCGATAGCAACCCAGCCACCAGTCCATGATAATAATTTTCACTCTCGTCAAAGGAACTGATTGTTTCATATAAAATATTCGTCAATTCTTCCTGCAACGTCTGGGTATCCTTATTAACAAAGGCGGTATGCAGCCGAGTAAGGTCACGTTCCCTAATTTTTTGATCGAACCATGCCATAATTTTTTCGCGGAAAATATAACGCACCTCCCTATTAGGGATTGCAAGTGTCAAATATCGTATATCCTCCTCTCCCATGCGCTCGTCCACTTTCTTGAAATATCCCGTAAAAAACATAAAATTCCACAAATTATCCATGTTTTCGTACACTTCCCCATAGGTAATGTCCTCATGAACGGGCTTTTCGACAGTCCCGCCGTCAATTAAGTCCTCTAGTTCACTCTTTACGCTGTCATCCGCCATATCAATCAGCCTGCGCACAACCGTATTGGAGGAAGTATTTGCCCAATACGAATGCGGAAATTCATCCTCATGACTGGTTAAAGCTTTCACATATCGGATAACGCTCCATGGATTATATACATTGGTATTTCCAAAAAGGTAGCCGTTGTACCATTCTTTGATCAGGTCATATTTGTGTTCCAATCCGCAGTCTTTACAAAGCCTGCGAACTTCCTCCTTGGTAAAGCCAAAGTATTCATCGTAATTCCAATCAAGTATGGATATCACTTCAAGATTATTCAAACCAGTAAAAATACTCTCCTTTGAGATGCGCAGACAGCCCGTTATCACTGCAAATTCCAGACTGCTGTTTGATTTAAAAGCAGACTCAAACAAGGAACGGATAAAACCAACCATCTCATTATAAAAATGCTGCGTAAACGCATTCTCAAGCGGCACGTCATATTCATCTATTAAAATAATCACCTTTTTCCCATAGTATAATTCAAGGCATTGTGACAAAAATTGAATGGACTGATTGTAATCAGATCTGTCCGCCGTCCGCCTCATAATGTTCAGGTATTCTTCCTTTTTCTCAGACAGACTTTCTGCTTGGAGAATATAGCGATGGTAAAAATACACATCAGCAATCTGCCGCTTAATCGCCTCATATGCAAGTTCAAAATCCGGCTGTTTCGCATCCTTTAGCGTAAGGCTGATCACTGGATAAGTCCCCATATGTGCAAGGTAAGCTTCCCCCGCCTCCATAATCCGCATATTCTTAAAAAGAATCGCATTATCCTTTTTCTCTCCATTGCCTGTACGCATATCCTCGAAAAAATACTGGAGCATACTCATATTCAGTGTCTTGCCAAAGCGCCGCGGACGTGTGAACAAGTTGACACTTCCTTTTTTGTCCAACAGTTCCTTTATAAACCATGTTTTGTCTATAAAATAATATCCTCTCGTTATTAAATGTTCAAAACTATCGATACCTACTGGCAATGGCTTCAAATCCATACAAATGCCCCCTTCTGTTATTTTCCTTCAATTCTTTCGGTATTCCTTTATTCTGGCAATTGTATACACCTAATGCCATTCTCTAAGAGAGTTGTATCTTTCCTTGTAATTCTGCGACTAATTTCTTTAGCTGTTCAATTGTTTTGTATTGCTCCTCATTCACTTTCTTCTGCTCCTCATTCACTTTCTTCTGCTCCTCTAGTTCTCTCTCTCGTTCTGCAAGTTTTTCCACTAAACTCATTTTACTTGCCACCCCTTTCTCAAAGCTTGTCAAATCAACCTTGTATACCTGTTCCATCATTTCTATAGCATCCTGAATGTTATAGATCGACTCCAGCATTACTCTTTCATCATCCGTTGCACAGCCCTCCTGCACATCCTTTACTTTATCCGTTAAAACCTTTAGATCCACCATAATAATCTCCATCAGGTCTGCTTCTTCATCACGGCTGTAAGTCTTCCCTGGCAGTTCATCATAAAACCGAAATATACCAAATCTATGCTTATAGGCATAGTTTATATTCTCTTGCCTACGAATAAATGCTGTATCCATTTCATTGTGGAACGTTACATTTTCCGCACACAGCCATATCGTATAAACTTTGTGGATGTTCGCATATTCCTTATCTCCCGCTGCAACAGTTTCTCTTAAACCAGATGCTGCATAGTAGACCGCGCGTGAAATTGTATTTGGTTTTTTCACTTGAAATTTGTTCTGCATCTCAAAGTTGACTGTTATCAAATTAATAAACAAACTATTTACACTTGAATATACCCTAAATGTAAGATCCTTTATTGTATTTTTCTCTACCCCAGTGCCTTCGATACCGCTAATCAGATCGATCTCGTCCTGAAGAATATCCTCATCACTCTGCACACCCCTGTCACGTTCATTTTTAATCAGCTTCGCGATATCCAAAGGATTTAAGTCCTTATACTCTGGAATACAATTTTTGAGCAGTATCGCTGCCGTCCATTTGAACTTAAGCATTTCTTTAAACACTTCATCTTTCGTAATGCTTGTATCCAATGACCAATCCAGCCAGTTATTCATTGCCCGTACATTTTCAACAGATTCTATAAAATTATCCGATTGCCCCATTTCTATCACCTTTTCCTATATTTTATCATATGTTTTCGTATATTATGATTAGGAACTGTCCCGAAATAACTTGCAAATAGTCTGTAGGATTTTTCTTCGAGAGTGCCGGCACAAAATCAGGCGCATAGCGGGCTATGTAACTGATTTTGCGCTGGTGCTATCGGAGAAAAAGACAAGGAAAATTGCAAGTTATTTTGGGATAGTTCCTTAGCCCGTCAAAAGGGTATTTTTCAAAAGAATGGTACAATATATTGTGATTCGATCAGATATACATACTCTATATATTGTGGTCATTTTTCTTAATTAGCCCTTTTGATGCTTTAATCATATTATATCACCCTGCCACAACGGTTTCAAGGAAAACGAAACTACATCTCAACCACCCTTGTCGCTATCTTTTCTTGGAAGCGGATATCATGCTCTACTGCAATCATCGTAGGCTGAAATTTAAGCAGCAAGTTCTCTATCTGCACACGCGAAAATACATCAATATAATTGAGTGGTTCGTCCCAAATATAGAGATGTGCCGGTTGTAACAGGCTTGCGGCAATCAGTACCTTTTTCTTCTGTCCCTCTGAAAAATCCTCCATATTTTTGGTAAACTGCACTCGTTCCAAATCAAGCTGCCGCAATATTGCAAAAAAAATACTCTCATTAAGATTATTTGCTCTGCTAAATGCTTTTAAATTGCCGCAAAGGTGTGAAGTATCTTGATTAATATAGGAAATCACCAATCCCGACGCAGTTGTCAGCGTCCCATTTTCATGCATTACACTGTTTTTGTGTAATAATTCTGGTTTACTATTATGCTGCAGGATTGCCTTTATAAAACTCGATTTCCCACAGCCATTCTTTCCATGCAGAAATACGCGTTCTCCTTGACGCAGTTCAAAGTTAAAACCTTGCATTACAATATATTTGTCAGAACACTTTTCTTCTGACATATTTGTATTATCCATTGTATTTTCATACGCAAGCCCATAATCCCTTGCCGCAATCAACACTTCTTTGTGATGTCGCATAGGGGTTAATTTTAGTTCTGACGGGGTTTCAATATCCTGCAAAAGTCCCTCTTTTTCCTCGATTTCGTCCTCGATACGTTTCTGCATGTGCATAATTCGTTTTTGCATTTTCTTGGTTTTTGCCCCAATATAAGCGCGTGTGCCTTTGCATCTATCATGCTCCTTAACCGGATCAAAACCAATTTTAGTGCTTTCATTCTTATCCGCCCAATCGGCTGCCCGTTCTGCTGCCTGCTGTAATCTGCGAATTTCCTTTTTATGCTTTTCATTTTCCATCTGGTGAAACGCATCCATACGGCTTTTATTTTCCCACCATGAAGAAAAGTTTCCACTTTGTACCTCAATTGAACACCGATTTAATACCAGCACATGATCGATGCACGCATCCAACAAATCGCGGTCATGTGATACTAATATAAAGCCCTTTTTGTTTCTAAGATATTCCTTTACAGATTCCCGCGACGTTTGATCAAGGTGGTTAGTTGGTTCATCAATCAGCAGGAAATCATGTTCTCCTGAAAATAAAACCGCCAGCATTACTTTTGTTCGTTCTCCGTGGCTTAGTGTCTGAAACGGACGGTAAAGCACCTCCGCGGTAAGCTGCAGCTTCTCCAACTCGCAGATAACGCGCCAAAGTTCACAATCTGCTTTTAGTTCTGTTGCAAACGCGGCGCAGCATTGCTGCATCTGCTTCTCTGTCATGCAATACGGAAAATAATCAAAAACGGTTGTACTGCTGATAGTTCCCTGATATTCATATTTTCCTTGTAAAAGATTTAAAAATGTTGTCTTTCCTTTTCCGTTTCGCCCAACAAACCCTAATTTCCAGTCTGTATCAAGCAAAAACGATACGTTTTCAAATATATTGTCAAAACTTCCCTCATAACAAAAGGTTAAATTCGATACGCTAATTTGTGCCATATGCAGTCCCTCCTCTATCTTATATTTGAGAAAGCGTTCTGCCAGAAGCGCGCTGTAATCAACAGAATACTGCACAAAAAAAGAGCCCCTAAAACAACAGCAAAACGCAATATTTCCGTCTGCTGCCAAATAATCAGACTCTGTTCGACTAACCTTGTAAAATTTTCCACGCAAAAAAGAGGTTATGCGAACATAATCCACTTTTGGCAACAGGATAATACAATAATGTTCTAAAATTATATTAAAAATACACTAAAGAATATAACATCTACATCCCTTAGTACCAAACACTATTGTTATTAAAGATCCATGTTTTCAAAAGCCGATTATTGCCGCATCTTTTCACCTCTTTCTTTCCTTGCTCGTTAATTGATACTTTATTATAGGGCAGAAGTATGGGATTTGTCAATTACTTTTTATATAGAAATCTGCATCCCATTGTAAATATTGGAATTATATCAAACAATTCCCCATGTCCGCCCTCTGTATTTTTGCAACAATGCCACGGTCAATAAAGCGTTTGGCTTAATCTCTTGAATATCGCCGTTGACTGCAAGATTACAAGTTCCCAAGATTCCTGTATATAATCAAGTGTTGGTAACTCACTCTGCGCTGCCAGCCTATTATCCTGCTGCAAAAACAGATTATCAATTTATTGAATATTTTGCTTTAAATAATGGTTTGTATAGAATACATTGTCAACCATGCACAAATTTACCCACTTGACACCGATAAATTTGAATCCCCATATTCGATTTATCTGTAAGTGCGTATAAAACAAAAAATACTGGATGCGAATCAAATTTTATTGACAAATTAATCAAATTGTGTAAAGCTGACAAAAATAACAGCACCTAAAACTAAAAAGCCAGTCATGCCAATCAATCCAGATGGCTTTGGCCCCAAAAGAACATTGTATGTATCCAAACAAATTAAAAGTGGTGCTTCCCGAATGGCATTGATTGCACCATGGGCAATACAGGCTGGAAAAATGCTCTTGGATTTCAGTGTCAGATAAGAGAAAAATATTCCAATGCTGGTTGCAAAAAGCACCATCATTAGAATACCAGACCAAGGTGCACCTGGATACTCTCCAGTATAGTTCAGACCAAAGCAGACTAACGGAGCGTGAGCAATTCCCCATAAAATACCATCCAGTAAAACTGCTTTCTGTATGCCAAGTTCATCTATTAGCAATGGCAGCAGATAACTCCTCCAACCAATTTCTTCTCCAAAAGCCGCTACATGATTGACAATAACCAGCGGCGCCATCAATGTGAGAATCAAGCTAACTCCGATGACCATCGAAAGGTTAATCTGTGGCAAATCGACCATTTGCCCATTAAGAGCAAGAAGTCGCGCCGCATAGGTCAAAGAGCGGTCAAAATGATCCGAGAACAGTAAAAAATATAGTGCTGCCCCTATCCCTATCAATACTCCGGGGGCAAAAGCGGCCAGTAGATATAACTTCCAAGCTTTTCGCACATTTAATTTTAAAAACAGCCCTCCATTGTCATGTGTCAATCGCTTTACAATTAGAGTTGTAAGGGCTGGCAGGAACATGAATATAATCGATGTAAAAATCATCAGAGGGCTTGCGGGTTCTGCATGTAACAAGAAAAGCGGCAGAGTACACAGAATAACTAAGCTAAACTCAATACCAATAAATGCAAAAATTCTTTTCTGTTTCATAATAATTCTTCTCCTTTGATTGCTTACAGACTATCATTCCAGTTTACAAAACATAGTTACTATAAGCATTCCACTAACTATAAGGTCAATATCTAAAATCATTTTCAAAAAGTTTCATAGATATATCACAGCATTTTTCTTGCACACTACGACTTCTCCTAATTCCCATGGTTTTTATAATACAGAAACGAATACGCAACCGGAGCCAACACCATAACAGCAATAATCCCTATTGGCACCCACTCAATTTCCAATTTCAGAAAAGATAACACCATCAACAGTATTCCGCATACAATCCAGACTCTTCCAGCCATTCTATGTGTGCTGTTCCAGTTATCTTCGTTTTGCAGTGTCCACGGAAGTTTAATACCCACGGTATAATTTCTGCGGCATTTGGGCAGATAATTGCCGAGAACCAGCACTAACAACCCTACAAATAGTTGCGCTGAAATTCCAATATGAAAATTAAAACCGCCTTGCAACGCATATACATAAATCGACCCACCGCATAGCAGGGAACAAAACGGACATATCCATATAATAATTCCGAAAATTTTCTGGTTGATATTGACACGTCTTGGGTCATTGGCAGTACCGATAAGACACAACCAATGCAAAATCAAACAGAATATTGGTATCCCAAAAACAGCAAATGCCTTGCTTCCCCACCCGTTCTCAACATTATCTGCCCCAAAATGAATAGCTACTGTTTCTGGAAGCTGCTGCCACAATAAAATTCCTGCTGCCATTGGAAGCAATGTTACAATGCTTGTTATTACAATTATTTTCTTACTTACCTTCACGATTGTCATCTCCTTTTAATTCTGAAATCCAAAGCATCACTTCCTCTAACACGGAAGTATTAAGTTCATAATAAATAAAATTCTTCTCGCGGCTCTCAAAAACAAGTCCGGCTTTCTTTAGTATATTAAGATGATAGGAAATTGTCGCTCCTGTCATCTCAAAATGACTCCCAATTTCCCCCGCTGACAAACGCTTTTTCTTTAAAAGCATTAGAATTTCTCGCCTTGCAGGGTCTGACAGCGCCTTAAACGTTTCTGCAAATCCCATCCACATCAACTCCTGTCCATTGTTTCAGTATTTAGATAATTATCTAAATACAGTGTACCTTATCTTATAAATAAAGTCAACAAGTATTTAGATTTTTATCTAAATACTTGTTGATAGCAAGTAACTGTTCAAACAGTAAAACAGACAGGCAGCAGCTTGCTATACTCACGATCGATTCGATTTTCCTTTCTGCGCAGCCCATATTATCCACTTATGCAATATGGACTGTGCAGAAATTGGAAGAGCCTAGGAATTGTCAAAAGATAACTTGTTATACTACATAACCCCAGAATTTACCGTTCTGCATTGGTTAAACGTATATGGCTGGCGTTATGTAGTCAGATTACTCGGAAATTTTAACTGTTAAACAGTATAATTTGACGCCGTATAAATGTTCAGCTGCAAAGAAGATAATTGCAGGCGGGGCTACGTCAAGATTATCTGATGCCGCAGATGGACATTTATACAAGTCAAATTGATGCGTTATTTATTGACAGTTCCTTAGCGTTCGTGAGTATAACAAATTACCTTTATATGCCCATACACAAAAAAAGCATATGCCACGAAACATATGCCTTTCTTTTTATAAAAATTGTTATACTCACGAACGATTCAATTTTCCTTTCTGTACAGCACGTATTGCCCGCTTATGCAATATGGGCTGTGCAGAAATTAAAAAATTTTAACGGTCGTTAGTATATAATACTTATAGCTGATCTGCAATATCCAAAAAGTTAATAAACAAATCCTCATAGATATGAACTTTAATTGTAGCTTCAAAAGAATACTGAATATTCAACATATTTTCTTCAAAATAGTTTACTGTCACCAGCTTACGACGCGGATCCACAATCCAATATTCACGAACGCCCGCGTTTTTATAATAATATAGCTTGCGGATATAATCGTCTGACGGGTTGCTCGCAGATACAATCTCAATAATAAAATCAGGCGCACCGTTGCAACGTTTTCCATCCAGCTTATCTTTATCGCATATAATCATTAAGTCTGGTTGAACGACCGTTAGGGGACTGTTAAAAAGTTTTACATCAAACGGAGCCGGAAATACACGACAGCCGCTGCCTTTTTTCCGAAGATAATTGCGAATGGCAACAAGCAATTCTGTAAGGATTGTCTGATGTTCCTGTGAAGGACTTGCCATATCAAATATTTGACCGTCAAACACTTCAATCCTACGCTCCTTAGAAAAAGCCTCATATTGCTCATAAGTGGTAATTTGCGGCTGGGGCTGCAATGCTGCCATAATCATACTTCCTTTCATCTAACCATACTCACAAACGATTAGATTTTCCTTTCTGCCCAGCACGTATTCCCGCTTATGCAATATGGGTTGTACAGAAATTGGAGAATCTTAACGATCGTCAGTATAATAATCAATCCAAATTCATTATTTCCTGCCAGATTCAATTTATACGCTACAACAATCACACAAATCAAGATGCGTACAATCACTATCTAATTTCGCACCAACTCCCATCTGTCTGCCTTAACAGGAGTACAAATCAGAATGGGAGAATCTTTGATTTCACACCAATCTCTCCAATAATTCTGGTAACTCCGTAAATGCGTTTATCGTATAATCCGGCGAAAGCGCTTCACCGAAGCCGTATGCCGCATAAATAAACGGAATCCCCGCCACTCGTGCCGACTCCTCATCACCGGCGGTGTCGCCTACATATACGGCATTTGTCACATGATTGCGTTTCATAATCAGCTTATTATTCTCACCTTTGGGCAGTTCATTGTTTCCCCAACATTCAATATCGTCAAAACACGCTTCCAAATTATGCGCCGCAATAAAGCTTTCAATATATCCTCTCTGGCAGTTGCTAACTACAAAAAGTTTATACTTCTTTTTTAATTGGAGAAGCGTTTCTTCCAGCTTGGGATACAAAATTCCGCCATGTTTGCGCAGATATTCGTTTTCAACGGCGCAGCACTCATCCATTAAAATCTTCTGCTGCTTTACCGTTGTCTGCGGAAACAGGCGCTCGGCAATCTCTGTCATAGGCAATCCCAGACAGCCGCTTAACTCCTCTGCGGAAATCAAACCCTCACGGCACTCTGGATGATTTTCCACTACTTGATTCCAAGATTTACGGATTCCTTCCACTGCATCCCACATTGTTCCATCCAAGTCAAACAATACTGCTTCTATTTGCGGATTCTGTGTCTGCGCTCCTTCTATTTGCGTCCTTTCCATTATAAGTTCTCCATTCCCGTAAATTATACTGCTTAACAGTTAAAATTTCCAAGTAACCTGACTACATAACGCCAGCCATATACGTTTAACCAATGCAGTACGGTAAATTCTGGCGTTATGTAGTATATAACCTATTTCTATCCAACACTAAGGAACTGTTCAAAAATTACTTGTGACAAAGAACTGTCATGCATAATATATTAACAACTCCTAACAAATCTCAGCGCCTGCGGGCATTGCTTTCTCTGGTGTCATTAACGCAAGATTGCCGTCTGCATCCTCTGCACACAACAGCATCCCCTCGGAAAGCACACCAGCAAGTTTTGCAGGTTTTAGGTTCACCAGCACCATTACTTTTTTGCCGACCATTTCCTCTGGTGTATAGTATGCCTTAATCCCCGATACAATCTGCTTTACCTGCGATCCCACTTTTACTTGGCTGCAAAGCAGTTTTTTGGACTTGGGAACTGCCTCACAGGAAAGAATTTCGCCAACTTGGAACTGCATTTTCTCAAAGTCGCCATATTCAATTTCTGCCTTTGGTTCTATATCCATCACGGCTTCGTCTTTTTGCTCATCCGGTGCTGCGGCTGCTTGAGAAGCCTGTTTTTGCATTAATGCTTCCACTTTTTCCTCAATTTCCTTGGGATCGAGGCGTGCAAATAAAATTTCTGGTTTGTCTGTTACCTGATTTCCTGACGGGTATACTCCAAATGACTTTGTAGACTCAAAATCCCGCACTGTACAATGGAGCTGCTTGGCAATTTTCTGTGCTGTTTCCGGCATAAACGGCTCTAATAATCCTGCACCGATCGCAATGCCCTCTGTTAAATTATAGAGAACTGTTGCAAGCCTGTCTTTTTTCGCCTCATCCTTTGCAAGCACCCATGGCTCTGTTTCATCAATATATTTATTGCAGCGTTTAAACAAGGCAAAGATTTCCGACAATGCATCTGCCACCCGCAAATCTGCCATTTTCGCTTCTACTTTATCATATACGCCGACTGCAACTGCTATTAAATCCTCGTCAACCGCTTCTGCTGCGCCTTTATTTTCTACTATGCCGCCAAAATACTTATTGCTCATGGAAATGGTACGGTTTACCAAATTGCCCAGTGTATTTGCCAAATCAGAGTTCAGCCGTTCCACCATTAAATCTCCTGTAATTGACCCGTCATTTTCAAACGGCATTTCATGCAATACAAAATAACGCACCGCATCAACGCCGAACAACTCCGCCAGATCGTCTGCATACAAAATATTTCCTTTAGATTTACCCATTTTATCATTATTCTGCAAAAGCCATGGATGCCCAAAAATCTGGTGCGGCAATTCCTCTCCAAGTGCCATTAAGAAAATGGGCCAATAAATTGTATGGAACCGAATAATATCTTTCCCAATCAAATGCAAATCCGCAGGCCAAAGCTTATGAAACTGCTCTGTACTCTCTCCATCCGCATCGTAACCAATTCCTGTAATATAATTTGACAACGCATCCAACCACACATAGATTACATGCTTATTATCGAAATCAACAGGAATCCCCCACTGAAAAGATGTACGCGAAACGCACAAATCCTGCAAGCCTGGGATTAGAAAATTGTTCATCATTTCATTTTTGCGCGATACAGGCTGGATAAATTCCGGATGCTGGTTAATATGCGCAATCAGCCTGTCTGCGTATTTACTCATTTTAAAGAAATATGCTTCTTCCTTTGCTGGCTTTACCTCTCGCCCGCAGTCAGGGCATTTACCATCTTTTAACTGTGATTCTGTCCAAAAGGACTCACACGGTGTACAATACAGCCCTTCATAAGAGCCTTTATAGATATCCCCCTGATTGTATAGACGCTTAAAAATTTTCTGTACCTGCTTCTCATGATCTTTGTCAGTGGTGCGGATAAATTTGTCATACGAAATATTAAGCTGATCGCAAAGCTTTTGAATAATCCCTGCCACTTCGTCTACAAATTCCTTTGGCGTAACACCTTTTTCCGCCGCCTTTAACTCAATTTTCTGCCCGTGCTCGTCTGTACCTGTCTGGAAATAAACGTCATAACCGTCTTTCCTTTTAAAACGCGCAATGCTGTCCGCTAGCACCACCTCATAATTATTCCCAATATGCGGCTTGCCGGATGTATATGCAATTGCTGTTGTAATATAATATTTCCCTTTATTTTGCATAAAATGCCATCGCCTTTCCGTTATTTTTATAAAGAATCCTTATTAATTATTTATACAGAACGTCAAAAAAATTTGTCGTTCTGTTGCGCCAACCGCACACCACAAAGCGGCAATTTTCCTTTGTGCGGCTGTGTGCATATTGTTATACTTAGGAACTGTTCAGAAATTACTCATGACAATTACTTGTCTAAATGTCCATCTGCGTCATCAGAAAATCTTGACATAGCCCGCTATGCCTGCGATTTTCTTCTTTGCAGCTGAACGTTTATACGGCGTACTTGTCACAAGTAATTTCTGAACAGTTCCTTAGCGTCAGTTTTATTGACGCTTAGTATAACACAATCTTCCTGCTTTGTAAACCATAGAATTGCATGCAGACTTTGCATGCAGACTTTGCATGCAGACTTTGCATGCAAACTTTGCATTTCTATTTCTTATTTTGCTTCACGAAATATCTTTTTCACTGTTTCATAACGCCAACTTTGGTCTGCGGTACTCGTCTACAATGCCTTTATTATTCATTGTGCGCGGGCGGCTGCTGTCCAGACTGCGTATTAGGGAAAGCTGTTGCGCATTGCTTCCTCAGACAGCCCCCTTGCATGATTTTCCTCCCATACAAGCATTCCCGTTTCATCACATAAATCCAAGAAAATCTCATCATTAGGATAGTGCGATGTCCGCACAGAATTTGCGCCTAAATCTCGCATAATCAAAAAATCCTGATACATTGCAGCAAAGGGAAGCGCACAGCCAAAATATGACAGCCAAATACCTATGAAATACTATAGCTGCCAATTCTTTCTGCACATCCCCCCCTTACAATATTGTTTCCATGCCAACCTTCTGCGGCTTTAATCCACACTTCTCATAGAACCGCATTGCTGTTTCATTGCAGCTCCATACATTTAAGGTTACATTGTAGCAGCCATTTGCACGTGCAAATCTTAAGACTTCCTGATACAGCATCATGCCGATATGCTGCCCACGGATCTGCTCGTCCACACATAAATCGTCGATATACAGTGTCTTGATATCTGTTAAAATATTGTCATTAATATGCTGCTGAAAAATACAGAACGCATATCCAGCAACTTCGTCCTTCGCATCCACAGCAACAAAGATTGGTCTGCTTTCATCTGCAATCATTTCTATTAACTGTTCATCCGTATACTTCCGGCTCCCTTCCTCCTTAAATAAATCAGGACGCCCGTTATGATGCACCTTACACACCTGTACCAATAATTTATGAATCACCGGAATATCTTTTTCTTGTGCTTTTCTGGCTATGTAGTTCATTTTTTCTTCTCCCTTAATCATACTGATAACTAATAAACCGAAAATCCTCTGTTCGGTTTAAAAACTCTGGTGCTTTTTCTTGAATATGTTTTTCCATAATTTCAACTGCGTAATAGAAAAAGTCCATACTTTCGTTATCGGCACATTTTACACGGGTATACAACCCCTTATTATTGCCGTTAATATAGTCAGAAGAATAATTTCCAAAGCCGTCACAGACATCCTTATCATTTGGATATTTCTGTTCTATTGCAGTCTTCTCCGCTTTCGTGCCAATCCCTGCATGAAAATCCATTGCCTCGCCGTCCTCAAAATATTCCACAAATAACCGTGAAACTTCCTCTTTACATTTTGCAATTTCCGCTATCATGGCATCTGCTGTTTCCAATGCAAATTTTTGAATTTCTTGCTTTGCCGCCTCTCTGTTCTCATAATAAATATAGAGGAGCATTTCCTTGTCTTTAATATGTGCTGTAATTTTCTCAAGACGGCCGTTTTTATTGTATGCTGCCTGCAGTGTCTGCACAAGCTCGTCCTCGGGAATTCCATATAAAGTTAGATCATTTGAAGCGTCATCATCTTCTGACACAATTGGTACAGTATATTCAACAATTTCGCCATAATCCGTATAGTCTAATGCAATTATCTGACTATCCTCCATATCGTCTGCATAATCTTCAAATTCGTAGAATCCAAAGACCCCTTCTTTATATTGAATTGGAATATTGCATAATAACATTTTTTGTTCCTCCTTGTATTGTAGTGATTAATATTGTTATCCGCCCCTGAAAAAATATATCTAATTTTATTATACTCTTTTTCGTTAATAATTCCACTATCAAATTTTGATTTTACCCATTTAAAATCCCAACCATATTGTTCTCAATTTCTTCAGTATGCCGATCTCCCGTTATAATCTGCTCCAAATATCTTTTGCAGATTGTTGCCGACTTTGAAGTCGGCGGCTGTTTTGCAGAATTAAATTCCGCACGCTACAAGCACATACGGAACAACCGCGTTGTACTATGTACCATAATATTTATCATTAAATTTCTTTCAATTATTGACCCTTGACTTCGCACCGCTAGGCTGATAAAATGCTTGTAAGACAAAAAATAGAAATAATTTACAAAAAAGGTTAGGTGATTTTTATGAAATACAAAACTAGCGGAACGTGTTCCTCCTCCATTGATTTTGAAATTGAGGATAACACCATTCAATCGGTAGCCTTTACAGGCGGCTGCAACGGCAATCTGCAGGGAATTTCAAGCCTTGTGCGTGGCATGAATATTGATGATGCCATCAGCAAGCTAAAGGGGATTAAATGCGGTATGAAAAGTACCTCCTGCCCAGATCAGCTTGCCAAAGCATTGGAGGCATATAAACAAGAGCAGACGCGCGCTTAAAATATCAGAATACATATTATACAACTGCGCACGCAGCCAAGCGGCAATTTTCCTTTGTGCGGCTGTGTGCATATTATTATACTAAGGGACTGTCAAAAAATAACGCATCAATTTGGCTTGTATCAATGTCCATCTGCGGCATCAGATAATCCTGACGCTGCGCCTGCGATTATCTTCTTTGCAGCTGAACATTTATACGGCGTCAAATTAACAAG
>ERZ778496.698-NODE-698-length-29425-cov-7.653694_pt1 | contig 29425 bp, 27 predicted proteins | sample MGYA00433099_ERZ778496 | MGnify/ENA primary metagenome ERZ778496 (study PRJEB29527, sample SAMN07138962) | mouse gut metagenome | material: feces | host: mouse | place: China:Nanjing | collected 2016-01-25 ...
ATGAAGAACTCATAAAATCTCATTTAGAACGGGCTTACAGAGGGGCAATATTAGCCGCACAGGAGGAAACGAAATGAAAAATCAGCAAATTATGAGTAATAACAAAAAAAGTGTTGTTCTCACACTCATAGGTATAACAGTAATGATGCTGTTGACTTTAACGAAAGTTGTTCCGTCCTCGACAATAGCAGGATATTCCGTATTTGTGGGGGTAGCGTTTTTCTTTATAGTGGAAGCTGTCAACAAAACGCGAGGTGCCGAATCGGGTTTGCGTTTCAATACGATTGCGGCGGATTTCAAAAAGTCGGGTGTGCTTCTTTTGGTGTTGCTACCGAGTGTGAGTAGTATTGCAGCGCTTGTTGTAGGAGATATGATTTTCGGCGGAGAATTTGTTGCCCATGTAATGGGACGGACGAGTTCTATACTGTCTTTTGATAAGACAGCATTATTGATAGGTCAAGTTATCATTGCAGCATTTGGAGAAGAAATTGCGTATCGAGGTTTCTTCTTTGGAAAATCTTCAAAAATATTTCCGATTTGGGTTAGTGCAGTGGTATCATCCGCTGTTTTTGCTGCTGGACATATTGCTACAAGAAACATAGGGATTGTAGCTTATGACATTGCCGGCGTATTCATTGACAGCTTGATTTTCTCGGTGATTTATCAAAAATCCGAGAATTGCGTTATCAGCACCTTTTCACACATTCTCGGAAACGCAATATCCCTTGTTGCCGTGTTTGTATTCTTTTTATAAAAAAATTTAGGAGGATAAAAATATGAGTGAATACACCTATATTACTTTAAGACAAAGCCCTCAATTAAAAGAACAGGCTGCCCTGTGGTTTCATAATAAATGGGAAGTTCCACAAGAAGCTTATCTTGAATGTATGGAAGCTTATCTTAATAATGAAACAGAATATGGCTGGTATCTTTGCTTAGATGGAGACAGAATTGCAGGAGGTCTTGGGGTTATCGAAAATGATTTTCATAACAGAAAAGACCTTACTCCCAATGTATGTGCAGTATATACAGAAAAGGAATATCGCTGTCAGGGAATTGCAGGACATTTACTTGATAAAGTTGTGGAGGATATGAGGTCAAAAGGGATAACGCCAATCTATTTGATTACTGACCATACAAGTTTTTATGAAAGATATGGCTGGGAATTTTTATGCATGGTTCAGGGGAATGGCGACCCTGATATGACGAGAATGTATATTCATAGATAATGTAATGAGGTAAACTGGTATGAGAAAGGTTGTTTTATTTATTGCAATGAGTCTTGACGGTTACATTGCGGATAGCCGTGGTGGAGTAGGCTGGTTAAATGGACAAGACTGCGATAGTGAAAATATTGATGTGTATTCCGAATTTGTGAAAAATATTGATACAATTTTGATGGGGTGGAACACATACTATCAGGTTACTATGGAGCTTTCGCCAACAGAATGGATATATAGTGACTTTATGACTTATGTAATCACGCATAATGAGATAAGTTCCACAGAACAAATCTGTTTTATAAACGAAAATCCTATTGATGTGGTGGAAAAATTAAAAGCAAAGGACGGAAAAAATATTTGGATTTGTGGCGGGGCGAATTTGGCTCAACAGTTAATGCATAATGATTTGATCGATCAATATTATATTTCTGTCATTCCAACTCTTTTAGGCTCTGGTATTCGGCTGTTTGGAAATCTGGAAAACGAAATAAAGCTGAAATTGCTTAAAACGCAAACATACAATGGAATAACCGATTTGGTTTATATACGCAGATCACATTCAGTTGATAGGGATGATGAAAAAATGCAATAATCCCTTGGGGGCAAAAAATAACGATAGCATCTCTGAAAAACAGGTTATCGTTAAATTTTACACTATGGAATATCGAAAGTGCGGCAAATCCAACTAATAAAACGATAGCCGCCCATGCATGGGTGCATCTGCCTTTCTGAAAAGTGTTGATTTTAGGGCGTTTGCGGTAAATGTAAAAACGATAGCACCCACGCAAAAATTGTATCAATCTGGACACGCAATATGGTGGTTTGATATGCCAATGGCAATGTACAGCTTTTTTGAGGAGTATGACTTTGCAGGAAAGACAATCATTCCCTTTAATGTCCATAATGGAAGCCGTTTTTCAGGTACAATCGCAACCATTCAGGAACTGGAACCGAATGCCGAATTGGCATGAAAGTTTTACTGGTAAATGGAAGTCCGCATAAGGAGGGCTGTACATACACGGCGCTCAGTGAGGTGGCGGATACGCTGAATAAAGAGGGAATCGAAACAGAGATTTTCTGGATTGGCAATAAGCCTGTTGGTGGCTGCATTGCTTGTTTGAAATGCAGGGAGAAAGGTTCTTGTGTCTTTGATGATGTGGTGAACCGTTTCCGTGAGAAAGCGTATGAAGCAGACGGATTCGTTTTTGGCAGTCCTGTCCATTATGCAGGTGCGACCGGAAATATGACAGCTTTTATGGATCGGCTGTTCTATTCGGAACTTGGAGGAAATGGAAACAAGGCATTTTATATGAAGCCGGCAGCGGCGGTTGTTTCCGCTCGGCGTGCAGGTACGACGGCAACCTTCGACCAGCTTAATAAATATTTTACGATTCAGGAAATGCCAGTTGTTTCTTCCCGTTATTGGAATATGATTCACGGTGCGACTGCCGAACAGGCAAGACAGGACGCAGAGGGACTGTATACCATGCGGGTTCTAGGCAGAAATATGGCGTATCTGCTGCGCTGTCAGGAGATTGCGCACAAAGTCGGCATAAAACTGCCAGATCAGGAAACACCAGTATTTACGAATTTCATCCGGTAATAGCGTGAAAAAGAGCATTTCACCATCCTGATTTGTACGCCTGCTTAAGCAGACAGATGGGAGTTAACGTGAAAAAATTAGGGAGGGATTGTATGAAACCGAAAATAATGGAGCAGTTTTCAATGGAAAAACGATTGATGAGAAAGCAGTAAATGGAGCAACCTCCAATGGAGAAACAATGAATGGGAAAGCCTCCGATGGAGAAGCCATTAATGGGGAAGCCTCTGATGAAGAAACAGCCAACAGAGAAAATGCAGATGCCGCTGTCGTATATTTTACTTCCGACATCTCACCAGAGGGTTGGTAGCAGTGTATAAAGCGCTGGAATGGGAGCCAGCGGGAAACGTGGCGGTCAAGCTGCCTACAGGGGAGCCGCCTGCAAGTAATTATCTCGATCCCGAATTAATCAAAGATCTGGTGCAGTCCGTAAAGGCTACAATCGTGGAGTGCAACACGGCATATGGCGGTTCCAGAACAGAAACAGCTATGCATATGCAGGTTGCCAAAGACCATGGATTCACTGCGATAGCGGATGTGGATATCTTAGATGCAGACGGCTCTATGGAACTGCCAGTGGCAGGCAGCACACATTTAGAGAATAATCTGGTGGGAGCGCATTTTGAGGAGTATGATTCGTATATTATTCTCTCACACTTTAAGGGGCACGCGATGGCTGGCTTTGGCGGAGCCATTAAGAATATTTCCATTGGTCTTGGTTCTAAAGAGGGGAAGTGCCTGATTCATACAGTGGGTCAGAGCAATACCAGCCTCTGGGGCGGCGATCAGATTGGATTTACAGAATCCATGGCAGAGGCAGGAAAATCGGTGTCGGACTATCTTGGTAATGGGGAGCGCGGTGGCGTTTAAGATCACGGAACCAGCGACAAAGATTACGAATCTGGGCGCTTTGAAGATTGTCCTAGGAGTCAGGCGCTTTGCGTTGTATATTGTTTTCGTGATGATCTTCTCGCTGATGACGGGAATCCTTACAAACTGGATAGTCGCTTACTTACAGCCAATATAAATATTCATGTTCCCCCATCGGCTTCAAAGCAGAGGAGCACCTCCTTGCCTGTATGTTTCAAACCATTCACACGCATGTATTTCACAAGTGTTTTAAGGTGATTTAGAATGGTCATAAAGGGATTCCTAAAGGGTATGTATTTCCTCCTCTGTAATATGTTTAATTCCATTGTATGAGTCATTCAGTTTTTTGATAAGCTGGTTTATTTGACTATTCTCTGAGTGTTTGGTGGTTCTGACTATATTGGTGATGATTCCTGTAACGGCAAGTGGATCTCGAAAATGAACAACATTTCCATTTTCATGAAAAATAACTTCTTTTTTCCAATAATCATCACGATAACATCCGTTATGAATGGATTCCTTTATCAGCGAATTTAGTTTTTCCTTTGTACACTCATTATGTTTGATGGATTTTTCCAATGCCAATTGTAAAAAAGGACTCTTATTTTCAACCAATATATCTAACAATTGGGAAATGTACGGAAATACAAATGTATGTTTACGGTTGCTGCCATCCTTATATCGGATTTTATCGCGAATTTCAAACGGTTCAGTGAAATAATTCAGTACTTTATCACTGGATTTTGCAATATGCTTTACCATGTCTGGGTTATAATGAGCATTGAAATCTGGGCATGAACAGGACAAATAATGGGCTTGATAATATAATTCTGGGATTTCTCTTGCCCGCAGTTTTTCCAGCATAGACAGGTCATTGTGGTCTGCTGCAAACGAGATGAGATGTATCCTTAACTGATCCTCTGTTGCAAGTTTGCATTGTAAGTCATTCATATTGGGGTGGAAAACAAATACACCATTATCGAGTACGTCAAATTTATTACGCTGTATATTCGTTCCCGCACCAAAAGTCTTAATATAGTCGTTATCGTTTCGACTGTCAAACCATATGTAGTTCTTATCTACCAAAAATTTCAGAAAATCATAATTGCCGAACATGATAGCATATTCCAATACGGTTTTTCCATATTCGTCCGGATTGAGGATAGGGTTGTCTTTCTCCTCAATGTAGGCAGTCCACTCAGCCTTGCTGTGTGATTGTGCAACGGTGTAATTGGTCATTCTGTTTTTGGGTTTTCCGCATTTTCCAGCGCTCAATATCTGCTCAAAGGAAACATGGAGCAATTCTGAAAAAGTTGGCAAGTCATGTATCTGAATTGCCTTTGCTCCTTTTATTATTTGAGATAGGCGGTTTGCCATTTTTTGTATATCCTCTCTGCCCGGTTCAGAAAAGCCGTTTTTTTGAAGATATGCAATGCAAAACTGTCGAGCAGATTTAAATTCCCGTTCAATTAATCCCGAAATATAGGTACCTATTTCCTGATTGTCAATTTTATAACACATTTTTATCACTCCTTTTAAAAATATTATATTGTATTTTCTTAATAAAGTATATCATGTATTTGCATATACAAAAAATTGATATAAAATATAAAATTTAAAAAGTGTATGCTTTTCGTATATATTTTATGTATTATGATTGAATATCTGTAAGATGGGGGCTGTTTCTTGTTCTCAATATTCGCAAGGTAGCGCGGGGATATATACATTTCGTCGCATACCTTTTTCCGGCTCTCCTTGCGCCATTTCCCGGCTCCCTTGATTGATTCCTCAAAAGCCTTAAAGTCGCCAAAACAATTTGCTTTGCTTTTAAAGAGTAGCTTGAAGTTATCCGGATGAACCTATATAATTATACTGATAGAGATTAGAGGGTGAATAAAGATGTTAGAGTATATTTCTGCTTCGGAAGCAGAGTTTTCGTTTTGTTCTATCCTGTTTCTTTCCTCAAAGAATGATGATATTGACAAGATACTTGGGATGTCCTGCGGACAATGTAAAGGGATGTTGACTATCGGAGAGTTTACGCTTGATAAAGAAAGCAGTCGGATTTATAAAAATGGAAAGGAAATTGATTTGACCAGGAGCGAATTTCTGCTATTGTCTTATCTCATGGAAAATGCAGATAAGATTATCAGCTAAGAACGGCTATATGAACAGGTGTATGGGTAATGCAGCAGCACTTGTGATAACACAATTATGATACATATCCGTCATATTCGGGAAAAATCGAAGATACCCCACCAAGCCCGAAACAACTGATAACAATAAAAGGCTTAGGCTATAAGCTAAAGAAAAGAACTGATTAAATGAAGCAATCTGGCTACCGTACCCCTTTTCCCACCTATTCAATATTCTTCTTGTCGCTGTTAGGGACGCTCCTTGTGGCGTGCTGTCTTTTTGTGCACACGCCGATGCAGAGAAAATATGCCACTAAAGCGGCGCATCGGCTGCGCACTGGCTCATCAATATTATTAAAAGGTTTCAAATAGATTATTCAGCGCAAAACCTTTGCGATATTTAGTTGCCGAGGTAATAGAATACAGATAGTACAAGGATTTTAAGGAAAGGAAGAAATAAAAATATGTATCTAAACTATTTCCAACCAGAAGATAAACCTTATGTAATGAAAATAGAGCCGCATATAAACGAACAACAGTATGCATACCGTTTATATACAAAAACAGGATATATTATATGGAAGGAAAATAACCGCGCAGGCTTAATGTATTATTCTGTGTTATGGGACAATCTGCCTTTTTTAAATCTTATTTTTATAGAAGACAAATATCGGAAGCAGGGAATTGGCACAGAAGCAATGCAGTTATGGGAGACGGATATGAAAAAGCAAAACTATAAAATGGTTTTGATATCGACGCAAGTAGACGAAGATGCCCAGCACTTTTACAGAAAATTAGGCTATATAGACTGCGGAGCGCTTTTGCTTGACGGCACGCCATTGGATCAGCCAATGGAAATGTTTATGAGAAAGGTACTTTAGGAACTGTTTAGCCCGAATATTTGTTTCCAGCCGAAATATTCAATAAATTAAAATTTCCTATTTGTTTTTAGAACCTATACTCACGAGCGATAAACTTTACCATATTGTTCAAGATTATTGCGCTCGTGAGTCGGTGTTATTGGCAAATTTTGGCGTTCGCCAGTATAAATAATGCAGGATTTTAGCGTATACAAAGCCACAAAGGTTTAATTTTCAGGCATTCCTTCCCTTTTATACGCTTATTTTTGCACAATTCAGGTTCTAAATAGTCTGCGATGTACTATTGATATTTCCGCACAATCTCTGCCATTGTATCCCATTTTGCTTCCATATCCGCAACAAGCCGAAACTGCGTTTTTGCACGGTCTAAATTTTGGTTTTCTCTGTGGATTTTAAAGTACGTATCAGCTAATAGGAAATCGCTTAGAAACCGTATGCCACATTCATAGGTCATTAGTTTTGCGCCCATAGGCAGCATTGCTATTTCTTTATCTGTCAGGCTTCCGCCGCAGCCCTCCAAATACCCTTTTGTAAAAGCTTCAAACAGCGATAAATTAAGCGACACCTTGCTTAAATCGGTTTCATCCTCTGCGGCGGTGTTTGCACCGAAACGAATGGAATCCCCAAAATCATACAATGAAAGTCCCGGCATAACAGTGTCAAGATCGATAATACACAAAGCTTTTTTGGTATCAGCGTCAAATAATATATTGTTTAACTTGGTATCATTGTGTGTTACCCGAAGCGGCAGCTGTCCTTCTTTTAATAAATTGGTTAAAATTGTCGTTTCGCATTCCCGCTCGAGGGCAAAAGCAATCTCATTTTGAGCCAAGGCAATGCGAGCGGGAATCCCTTCGTTTAGAGCCTTTTGGAAAGCTTGAAAACGGGAGGGCGTATGGTGGAAATTGGGAATGGTTTCATGTAGTAGTTCTGTCGGAAAATCTGCCAGCATTTTTTGAAAATTGCCGAAAGCGACAGCACTGTCATAAAAATCCTTTTCACTTTTTACCTGTTCTAAACAGAGCGAATTTTCAATAAACTGATATATGCGCCAATAATTGTTATCGCTGTCTTGATACCAGTTTGTACCATATTTGGTCTTAATAACGTTTAAGGTTTCTCTGTCAGGCTCGCCACCTTGGGCAGTAATTTTATTGCGCAGAAAACGTGTGATATTTACAATATTTTCCATAAGCTGCGGCGGATTATGAAAAATTGTATGGTTTATGCGCTGAAGAATATACTGCTTTTGGTCGTTTGCGGGCGTTTCGAAGCACAGAAGGAAGGTGTCATTAATATGTCCGCTGCCGTATGGACACTGCTTTGTTAATATGCCATTTGTGACATTTTCTAGGTTATAGACAGCGATTACCTCATCTATATTGGCACAAGCCAGTTGTAGTGATGCCATATTGAACCTCCGTTAAATTGCATTATCAATCCATTTCATTTCCATAGGTGCCAGAGAAAGCTGGGCATAAAGTTTGTTATTTACATATAAATCGGTTTCCTGCGACTCCTTGGAATTGTTAATAACAGCGATTGTCTTGGTCTGTTCAAAGACAGCAAGTTCTGTATCGACATTTGTTACATAGTATTTTTTCAGTTCATCTTCGCTGTGTGCCGCAAAATAGATAGCACGCAGCAGCAGCCGGCAGTTCTGTGGAGAGTAGGGAAGACCTGTAAAGTATACGCTTCGTCCCTTACCGTATTCGTTAACCACGAGTCGGCTATACTTGCCATCCATATTTAAAATTTGATAATGTTCTCCTTGTGCATAAATACGGCTCTTTCCTTCACCGAAATCAATTTTTTTTGGAATATCTTCCAATATAAAATGCTGGCTGTTTAGCGAGTTATATTTATCTGTACTCATAGAAAAACCAAGTTCCCTGTCAACGCCTAGCACATCGCTAAGCTGGAAGTAGCGTCCCTGATATTGGCAGGCGCTGGGTTCTCCTACACCGATAAAGCCGCCGCCCTCGTTCACAAATTTGCGGATTGCGCATACTACAGACGGATCTGTCCAATTCTGCGCGCCGCTCCATGAAGTATAGGCATCGCCAGCATTGATAATAACTTTAATAGCAGGAGAAATGCCCTTTCGGATTTGATCAAAATCAATAAATTCCACATCAATCGGCATACCGCTCAAACATTCGATAACACCGACATAAGAATAAATTTCACGGTACCATAGAGCATGGTGCACTTGGTTGGACATCCATCTGCGGATGCTGCCCCAACAGTTTAAAATTGCAACTTTAAAAGGTGCAGTATACGCTTTAGTTCCCTGCATATGCGCATGGATTTGGCGAAATTCCGCTACCACTTTGCTAATTTGCTCAATAAAGTGCGGCCATTTAGCAGCAAGTTTCAGGTAGCCGCCGTAGCCAATGCGATCGAGTGGGGAACGTAGAATTGCCCGTCTTGCCTTCAGCCAATTATCCTGCGCTTCGCCAATGGGATCGCCGCCCTCTGTAAAGACATCCGGGAAAAAGTAGGGAAGTAGTCTGCCTTCTGTATATTTTACGCCTTTGATATCCGAAATCATGCGAAGCGTTACACCGTCGCCGACAGAACCGACAACTGCATCCAATCCAATATTGGCAAAATACTTTCCAAAGGGTTCGGTGCCGATCCAGTGATCACCTAGAAACATCATGGCTTCTTTGCCATAGCTGTGCACAATATCTACCAGTTCCTTGGCGAGTTTGGAAACTTCTATTTGCTGAAATTCAATAAAATCTCGAAATTCCTTAGAGGGCACGCGGAACGTAGAATTATGGTAGCCTTGATCTACAATATATTCTGGACGGAATGGATAGCCTGCCCATTTTTCAAACTGCTCCAAAATATAGGGGCTGACGCTGGCACTGTATCCGAACCACTCCACAAATTTCTCTCGTTTTTGGTCGTCAAATGTCAGGGTAAATTGATGAAAAAAGGTAGTAAAGCGCACAACATCTACATGCGGATTATCCTCACACCATTTTTTCAGCTTTTCTTTGACATAAGCCTGTGTTTTGGGCTGCCTTACGTCATAAGTAAGCTGGTGCGGCGCGTCCTTCCAGTCGTTTGTGATAAAATTATACATATGTACAGGATCCCATATCAAGAAAGCAAGGAAACTTACCGTGTATTGGTGGTAAGGAATCGTTTCGATTACAACTTCGCCGCTTTCTGTATCGTAGTCCCATTTATCTGTAGGAACGATTTCGCCTGTCGTGCGGTCATTCACTTCCCACCAGCGTTTGGGATCGTCAATCGTATTGACTTTTAGCTGTTCGGTGTGGAAGCCCTTCATTAATGCAATGCGCAAGCGATCGCTTTTGGCAGTAATGCGGTCACTAATTAAGTATTCTTGCTGGATTTCCTCTGGATTTTTCAATGCCCAGTCGTTGTCTTTCCTAGTGGTGTAATAGGTTGCATATATTTTGGCGTCCTGGCTAAGCAGTTCCTCTGGCATAGTGGTTCCGTCGCAGTCCCGCAGCGCGTCAGCACCCAGCAGGTTTTTTAGCCGTATGGTTTCATCAACCATATCCACGTCTGTAGGCAGCGTTAATCTGCCTATATTTTCCAAATTCATTATGAACCACGCTCCTTTCAGTGAGAATCCGTTGATGGTATGGGGGCTTTATTGGTACTTTCGATTGTAAAGATAGAGAAGCAGTAAAATTCCAGCAAGTCCAACGAGCATAATCAGCAAACTCTCTGGTCCGATTTTGCGCTGTCCTGTAATAATCAATGCCATGCTGACAATAAATATCAACAAATACAGAAGCCGAACGATATATTTCATAGGCGTGCCTCCTTTCTATCAACCCTTGAGTCCACCAAGGCTCATTCCTTGTGTTAATTTTTTTTGCACCATAATATATAAAATCAAGGTTGGCAGCATTACAATCACTAGACCGGCGTAAAGCTGACCATAATTTGCAGCTGCTTTCTGTGCCTGCATAAGCTGCATTAACCCTACCGGAAGTGTTTTGGCGTCCTTTGTAAGCAGGGTCATGGAAATAATATATTCGTTCCAGAACGATAAAAAGTTAAACAGAATTACCGTAATAATACTAGGCAGCGCCATAGGCATCATAATCTGCACCATTGTGCGGAAATATCCACTTCCATCCATATAGGCTGCTTCCTCATAATCTCTTGGTATGGTGACAAAGAAGCCTGACAGCAGATATATGGTAAATGGAAGGGCAGTCGAGGCATAGACGAGCGCCACAATAAATAAATTATTGAGGAAAAATGGCTGTCCTGCAAATGCCTTTAAAAATTTATCTGCGTCGACAAACATTAAAAAGATTGGTACTACAATATAATTTACATTAATAAACAGCCCACCCATAAATAAAATATTAATAAATTTGCTCCCGAAAAAACGGTAGCGTGCAAGCACATATGCCGCAGGAAGCGCTACAACTAAAAGTATAATCAGTGCGAGTGCTGTTACAAGAATAGAGTTCATAAAATACTCGCCCATTTTCGCTTTTTCAAAAGCATCCAGAAAATTTTGGAAGTAGATTCCCTTGGGCATCGTCCACGGGTTTCCATAAAATTCAGAGTTCTCTTTAATGGATGCCAAGAACACCCATCCTACAGGCACAATAATGCTGATAGCAAGCGCAAGCAGCGCTACATAGATAAAAATTTTATATAATGTACGGGTACTAATTCCTTTTTTTCTCTGCATCTGCAAGCACCTCCTTTAAAATTCCAAAGGCTCTCTCTTGGTGACAAAGTTAATAATTGCCGACAGACCAAAAGAGAATAGAAATACAACAACACCGATTGCCATACCATAACCATACGAGGAATTGGTGTATGCTTGTTTATACATATAGCTTAAAAATACTTCTGTAGCACCATCTGGCCCGCCGTTTGTCAGTGCCTTTACAATTAGAAAACTAATATTAATAGAGCTGATAACAAAAAATGTTAACGTTGTTCTAATATTTGTCCAGATAAGCGGAAGGGTAATGGAGAAGAACTGTTGTACTTTACCAGCACCCTCTAAATCGGCAGATTCATACAGGCTTTCGGGCACGCTTGCCATACTTGCCATATACATAACCATATAGTAGCCGATTGCCTGCCAAATCATAGCGATAACCAGACTGTAAATTACCAGCTTCTGATCGCCAAGCCACAGAATCGGTGTTTTTTCTGTGCCCCTGAAAATACCAATAATACTGTTGAGCAGTCCATTGTTTGGGTCGTAAATTGCGGAAAAAATCGCCGAGATAACAACAACGGACAAAATATTTGGAATGTAGAATATAACGCGGAAAAAGTTTTGTCCTTTAATTTTTTCCCGCGAGAGAATGCCTGCAAAAATCAGTGAAAGCGCCATTGTTACAATGGTTACACAGACAATCAGCAGCACAGTATTTTGGAAGGAACGGAAAAAATTCTCATCTTCCATTAAGATTTTAAAGTTATTCAATCCGACAAACTGCTTGTTGTTGGAGTAGCCGCCCCACTTATACAAAGACATTTTAAAGACATTAAAAGTGGGAATCAGCATAAAAATAATAAACAATATTAATGCCGGCGCGACACATACAGTGATAAAAAAAGTTCTATCTTTAACCTTTTTCATATGCACACCTCCATTTCTTGTAAAAAAGAACGCCCCAAAGGCGGAAACCTTCGGGAGCGCCCCTAAAACCTGAATGCACCTAATTCATTGCTGCTCTTAATTTATCACTGGCTTCTTCAACGGCTGTCTGCCATTCTGCAACGGTTTTGTCACCGCTTACAATACTGTTAACCGTTCCGCACAGTGTATCGAGCATATTGACACCTTCTACTGGCTCTGTAGAAGCAAAGCCGCCCATAACTGCGGTTGCACCATTGTCATAGATGCTGTAGAACATTTTGTTATCGCCCTCTAATGAATCGCTTACCCCTGTAATCGGCTGAATCGCAGTTGATTTCGCAAAAATCTTCGCTGCTTCGTCAGAATACATATAAGCGACAAATTCTTTTGCCATATCCTGATTCTCTGCTGCTGCTGGAATCCACATTTGTTCAAACCAGCAGAAAGAGCATCCAGAACCACCTGCATTCACTGCTGGAAGTGCCATAAATCCCCATTCAAAGCCGTCGGCTCTTGGAGCTTCTGCCATTTCGCCTGGAAGCCATGTACCATTCGGACAGAAAATGGCTTTGTTGTCAAGAATTAGCTGCTGATTCTTGGTAAAGTTATCGTTGTTTGCATTGGCAACCGTAGTGCCTTCTGTATAAGTTGCAAGCTTAGCAACCAGTTCAAATACTTTGGTTGCGTCCTCGCTTTCCCAAATGCCATCCTCATAAGTCATGCACTTATTAAAGAAGTCAGAGCCGCCTGCAGAAGCCAGTGCTGCATATGTAAATGCATCAAAATATCCGGTAGTAGGATAGGTAAACAGTGCGATATTGTCGGCAGCTGCCGTGTCGCCAAGCGCCCACATTTCTTCCCATGTGGTCGGTACTGTCCAGCCTTTTTCCTTAAAAAGCCCTGCATTGTAGAATAGCCCGCAAGGACTGTAGAACATCGGTGCGTAGTAAGTTACACCGTCACCGTAAGGATTCGTTGCCAAGGTATCAAGGAAGCCTGGAATAATTTTATCCTTTACCTTTACGCTTTCGCCGGGAACAGTCATTTCGAGAACATCTGTCAAAGGTAGAAGCGCCTTCTCCTTGGTCAGTGTTTCTGTTAAAGCAGCTTCACGACCCGTTGCCAGATGTACAACATCCGGATAATCGCCGGCTTTCATAGCAGGACTGATAACATCCTCTATTTTCTTATCAATTGTAAGTTCAACGGTAACGCCTGGGTGGGAAGCTTCAAAAGCGGCTACCACTTCAGACCACATATCAGCACCGTATCCGCCCTCAAAAGCAGCAACTTTTAACGTCTGTGCTTCCGCTGGTGGTGTGGTTTCTGGTGCGTCGGCAGCATTATCTGCATTTGAGTTATCTGCGGCAGCATTATCTGTATTCGAGTTATCTGCGGCAGCATTATCCGTGTTGGAATTATCTGCGGCGGCATTATCCGCATTTGTATTGTTGTTTGAGGATGCTGGTGTATTGTTAGAATTGCCGCATCCGGCGAGTAGTGATGTAGTCATTGCTGCTGCAAGTAACGATGAAATAACTTTTTTCGATTTCATAAAGAATCCCTCCCTTTTGATTTGATACGACATCGTTTTTATGTCGTATGTGGATGCATTGCGATGCATACAATTGCTTTTTTCCAAGCTTCGTCTTGTTCCGTTTGTTTTGTTGCGTTTTTTGTCAAACTTTTTTGCTGTGCTACATAACATCAGAGTTTACCATACTGCACTGGTTAAACGTATATGGCTGACGTTACGTAGTCAGGTTACTCGGAAATTTTAACTGCTAACAGTATAAATTAATTTGAGTATGGTTCTAGTATAGCGAAATTATTTTATAGAATCAATCGGATTGTTGCTTGAAATTTTAGGAATATTGCTTTTAGCGATTTTGGATTAAAAAAATAATGCATTTCTTTTACAATTGTATATAATTTATACAAAATTCGCTATAAAAGCAAAAACTTTATACAAAATATAAAAAGAAAAATAGATTAAGAAAGGCATTGGGACTTTTGTTCTATACGGAGTTCATAATTTTTATAAAATACAAATTTTAGAAATTTAATTCAATAGATGCATATAGACAAAATATCTAAACTCTGTTATATTTTAGTTATACTAAGGAATTTAGCCGTTTTGCGGTATGCGGTCGGCGCAAGGGGCTGTCGCAATAAGTTTTGATTATACAAGATATGGTATAAAATGCAGTACAGTATTATAATATCTTGTATATGTTTCCCTTAATGCGACAGCCCCGATACAATTTCTGCATGGTTTATATTGTATATGAGGACGATATATGCTGTGCAGATAGGAAAAGCTTAACGCTTGTGAGTGTAGTTCAAAACGTTGCAATCATTTTGGCAGGTACATTTTATAGGAGGCGTTTTTATGGGAAATACAAGGCATTGTTTAGAGGAAAATAAAGTTTCCAATTTTGACGGTTTAAAGCTTCTATATGTTTCGACCTCGAAATATGAAGGGGACTGGCAGAGTATCCTGCATTCACATCCATTTAGCGAACTATTCTATGTAGTGCGCGGCAGTGGTTCCTTTGTAACAGAAGGTACAGAATTTCCTGTAAGTAAAAATGATTTGGTGATTATTAATCCGCACGTACAGCATACAGAGAGATCTTTGCAGACAACGCCGCTGGAATATATTGTACTGGGAATAGATGGGCTTTCTTTCGCATTTGAAAATAATCCTATGCAAAGCACAGTGCAAACCACATTTCAAAATGCAATGCAGGAAAATGCAATACAAAAAAAGGCAATACAAAAAAATATGATGCAAAAAAATGCATTTCAGATAGCTTCCCAAGGTGTTTATAAATATAATATGCAGAACTCTTATATATACGCTTATTTAAATATTATGCTGGAGGAGCTTTCTAAGAAAGAGGAGAACTATGAGGCAGTATGTCAGCATCTATTGGAAGTGATAATGCTTTGTATGCTGCGCAATGATAATTTAGCCATTGTGCAAAACAGCAATGCCCTGTTAAACCGTGAATGCACACAGATTAAAAATTATTTAGATGCGAACTATTCAGAAAATATTACGCTGGATATGCTGGCGTCGCTTTCCCATATGAACAAATATTATATGGTTCATGCCTTTACAAAATATATTGGGATATCCCCGATTACTTATCTTCTGCAAAAGCGGATACAGGAAGGCAAGTCACTTTTGGGCTCGACCACCTATTCGATTTCACAGATATCGGATATGCTTGGTTTTTCCTCACAGTCCTATTTTTCGCAGGCATTTAAAAAAGCAACAGGAAAGACCCCAATACAATATCGCAATGAACGAAAACAGAGGTAGGATTTTTGGGCAGATGTGCAGAATGCTTGGACGTATGATGTAATGTGTCCAATTTATGTAGACGGGGCGCTATGGGGGGCAATGGATGTCGGTATTTATAATTACACTGTCGATACGATTGTATCCAAAATTAGGAAAGTTGCAGCTGCAGTTACGATAATTATGCTAATTATCAGTGGAACGTTAATGATACTGTACTGTAATTATGAGTTTAACGCAATGAAAGAGATTGTAAAAATTTGCAATGGAATGGGAAAGGGCGATTTTACTGTAAATATTCCGCAAAGATTCTTAAAACGAGGCGACGAAGTTGGAAATATGGCAAATGCCATGCAGCATATGAAAGAAAATTTAAGCCGGCTGATTGCAGCAACGGATAGCCACGCAACACAGCTAATGTTGATTTCGGAAGATTTAGATGGCAGTACAAAAAATACGCAGGAAAAAGCGGCTGATATTGTGGATTTATCGGAGAAAGCAGTTGCAGATACAGAAGAACAAAGTGAACTGACAAGAACCAATTCCGATATGACACAAAAGATTTCTGGAGGAATGGAGGATATTGCACAGACGGCGTTTCCAATAATGCAAAGATACAAGAGGAAATGATGGAAGAAATGCTGCAAAAAGTGAATGATCTGTCGGCGTTGTCGAAAGCGTTAAAAGACGGATTAAGTGTGTTTAAAATAGAAGGAAATTAATTGAAGCGTAAAAATTAACAGACGCTATTTTTTTTAAAATAGTCCGGTAACGTTACCAAAAAGAAAAATGCAGGCAATAACAGATTACTTGTTACTGTTCACTCCGTTCCAGTAACAGGCAAAAATCCTTGCAAAATTTGCTTCGCAAATGGATTTTTGCTTGCAGCCACTACGTTTTCGTACGGACTTAGCAGTAAATGCTAAGTCCTGTGTGAACAGTAACGATTACTTAACTGTAGGGAATGTTCTGTATAGATACGGTTGCAATGTTAAATAAATTACGTTATAATAAATGCGATATCGGTTCTGGGAGGAGTGCGCAGGGTATACAGTGTATAGTCTTATCGTATCGCCGGTGTCTTGGTTCACACTTATTTTATCCCAGAGAACACGCGGCGGCCGATATCCTTTGTAAAAGGGTATGGATTATGTAAAGTTATTTCTTTACAGTTCCGAAATAAAGTATAAAGAGGAATCAATAATGGAAATATATTTTAAGGATGACAATCTAACAATTCGCACATTAACGTATTCCGATGCAGAGGAGATTACGCAGGAGGAATGTGCGCAGGGCTGGAATGCAAGTATTGATAAATACTGCAATCGGTTAAAAGATATGGAGGACGGCAAAGCAGTTGCACTAGCAGCAGTTTACCAGGGAAAAGCTGCTGGATATATTAATGTGTATTTTAACTCGCAATGGGGTGCATTTGCCAATCAGGGATTATGCGAGATTGTGGATTTTGGTGTACTGGAAAAGTACCGCCGTTTGGGGATCGGAAGCAGGCTTATGGACACGGCGGAACAGATCGCCAAACAATATAGCGATAGGGTTTACTTAGGCGTAGGGCTTCATAGTGGTTATGGAAGCGCACAGAGAATGTATGTAAAACGTGGGTATATCCCTGACGGCAGCGGTGTTTGGTATGGGGAATCTGTCTGCGAACAAAATGCGAATTGTGTTAATGATGATGATTTAGTTCTTTATTTCTATAAAAAATTCTAAGGAACGCAACAGTTCCTAATTATCAGGAATAAAATGATAAGGAGGCGCAGTATTGCATAAAAATATTTTGACTTCAAATCCTTCTAATCATATGCCGCCATTTCAAATATTAGAAGATGGTTCATTGGGCGATTTGCTTATGGTGGTGGATATGCAGAATGTATATTTAGAAGATCAGCCGTGGGGCTGCATAGAAACAACAAAAGTAATTCAAAATATCCGTTCCCTTATCGATCAGAAAATCCCCGACAATATTTTATTTACCCAATTCTTACCGCCGCAGCATCCAATAGGCACTTGGAAGCAGTATAATCATAAAAATCAAGAGATTAACGATACGCCATGGATGAGTGAAATTATTGCCGATTTAGCGCCGTATTGTAGTCAATATCCACTGTTTTCTAAAGAAAAATACTCCTCTTATTCCAATCCCAAGGTTGCGTCTGCTGCTGCCAAAGCACGCCGTGTAGTACTGTGCGGGGTAATGACAGAATGTTGTGTGCTTTTTACGTTGCTTAGCGGTATTGATGCAGGAAATAAAATAATATACTTGACGGATGCTTGTAGTGGTACGTGTAAGGAACATCAGCAGTTCGTTGAATGTCTTGCCGCTAATTATGCACCAGTGCATACAGAAGTTATGACGTGTCAGGATTATATAAATTCCAGAATCGAAGCAAAAACAAGTAGGAGAACAGATTTTCCCCTACTCATTACGTGAAAATTTATTGTAATTGTTTAGCTTTGCTGCAACAATTTATTTTAATGGCTTTGCGCCTGCTTTTTCCTGCATTTTTTCAACCCATGTCTTAAACTTGCCTTTTTTCTTCTGCGGAACGGCGTTTAAGCTTCCGCGGATTCCCCTTACATCTGTAATATAAATGCCGCTGACCGTTGCTTTTACTTCCTTTTTCAGTGGAATAACATCAAATATTGAGGCGTCACAGACAAGGGACATAATCTGTGGCCCAATTTTTGCCTTGACAATGGGAAGCTTTGCGCGGCGCATATATTTGGGTGTTTGTTCTAAAACAATAGGGGGAAGCCCCGCATCGGCAAGTTTCATTTTCTTTTTGTCGATAATCAGCATATTGACCGTCTGCTTTGCGGCTTCAATCTGCGCCTGTTGCTGTGCCTGCTTTTTCTGTAGCTTTTTTCCTACAAAATACAAGACTACAAGAAGCACAACAAGAACAATTAAAATTGTAATTAGAATTTTTGCTACCATTTCTTATCAAAACCTTTCTGTTTTCTTTTTTCAACAAATCTTTTGTTTCCAATCTTATGCTTTAAATTTTTTGCTTTTAATCTTTTGTTTTGAATTTTTTGTTTTAAATCTTTTGTTTCCAATCTTATGCTTTAAATTTTTTGCTTTTAATCTTATGCTTTAAATCTTTTGTTTCCAATCTTATGCTTTAAATTTTTTGCTTTTAATCTTATGCTTTAAATCTTTTGTTTCCAATCTTATGCTTTAAATTTTTTGCTTTAAATTTTTTGCTTTTAATCTTTTGTTTTGAATTTTTTGTTTTGAATTTTTTGCTTTAATTCGTTTGTAAAAATGTCCCGATATACCAGCCTGTGGAATTGCAGCGTCAAAGGAAAAGTGCAGTATCGGGAGAATTGTCTATATGCATTGTAACATCAAATTATGGAAAGTGCAAGAAACTCTTTTATTTTCATAGGATTAGTGTTATACTAAGCGTCGAAAAGAATAACGCTAAGTATAACAATATGTACATAGCCATACAAAGGGAAATTGCTGTTTTGCGGCGTGCGGCTGGTGCAATTGAACAGCAAATTTTTTTGTCGTTCAGTATAAGTAGGATTGTTGTATACTACATAACGCCAGAATTTACTGTAAGGCACTGTATAAACGTATAGAGCTGGCGTTATAGAGTCAGGTTACTCGGAAAATTTAACTGTTCAGCAGTATAAATTATTAAGGAAAGGATGAGGTTTATTAATATGAAGAAAAAGTTGGGGACATTGTGTTTGGCAGGCGTAATAATACTTTGTGCAGGTGCATGTGGCAGTAAAAGCGGTGATAAAACAGAGCAGACAGCCCAAAATAATACAGAAAATGCAGTCGATGCAAATAATGGAGAATCTAAGGAATCCGCAGATTCGTCAGAAACGGAATTAGAAACCGTAAAGGTGAGTGAACGAGAAGATTATGTAGCGTTACAAGATATTGATATTAGTACATATGTAACACTGCCTGAATATAAAAAGATATCGGTGCAGGCAGATAAACCAAAAGTGACGGATGAAGATATTGAAAATTATATTAACAATAATCTGATGGAGGGATTGATAACAGACCGTGCCGTGCAGGAGGGGGATGTTGTAAACATTGATTATGTAGGCAAGCGGGATGGTGTGGCTTTTCAAGGCGGATCGGATACCAATGCGCCGCTCAAGATTGGTTCGGGTTCCTTTATTCCCGGATTTGAGGAGGGGCTAATCGGTGTAATGCCCAAGAGTACAGTGGATTTGAATTTAACCTTTCCCGAAGGCTATAAAAATGAAGCTCTTGTCGGGGTAGAGGTGGTTTTTACAGTAACCGTAAACGGGATAATCGAATCAGCCGAATATGCCACAGTAACACCAGAGAAAATGGAAGCACTTGGGCTTGCCTATAAAAGTAAAGAAGAATTATGGGAAGCTGGTCAAAAAGCGGTGGAGGAACAGGCAGAATCCGCATATCAAACCTATATTGATAACGCAATTATCGAAAAATTAATAGAAGAGAGTACGATTACCGAGATTCCGGATTATTTTGTCGAGGAGGAAGTGCAGAATTATAATAACTATATGAATACGATGTCGCAGAAATTTTATGGAATGGATTTGGAGGCTTATGTTGCGGCTGCTTATCAGATGACAATGCAGGACTACAATGAAAATCTTAAAGTTGAGTCAAAGGAAATTGTGAAACAGTATTTGATTATGGAAGCTCTAAGGCGTGCAGAGAAAATTGAAGTGACCGAAGAATTGTTAAATAAGTTTGCAGACGAGAAAGCACCGTCATTCGATTGTACTTCCGGTGCACAGTTAATAGAGCAATATGGTCATTCTACTTTCAGAATGTATATGGTGCAGGATTTGGTTTTGGAACGTCTGCGCAGTCTGGTTACAGTTGAAGAAACATCCGATATGCCTGAAACACAAACTACAGAAGTATCAGAAACATCCGATATGCCGGAAACACAAACAACGGAAGTATCAGAAACATCCGATATGCCGGAAACACAAACAACGGAAGTATCAGAAACATCCGATATGCCGGAAACACAAAGTGCAGAAGAATCCAACACAGAGGATAGATAAAAAATTGCGTTTAAAATTATAAACTTCAAATGAAATTGCTGTAAGATACGTTACAAAGTTGGATTGTTATGTTATAATAATGCTAAGTGTGGCTGTTTTTTTGAATATAAAGTTTAAAAGTAAACTTTCAAATATTGATTGGTCTGTGTGCTAAAGCACGCAGAGGGTATAGATGTGAAATGGCTGCCAAATAGAAAGGGACACCATCTATGAAGAAAAAATTAAGATACTTTGTTTTATTGACAGTGTGTACAACAATTTTTACTGTTAGTATAGACAAAGGTTTTTATAACAATTTACAGCAGGTTTGTGCAAACAAAATAGATGAATTAAAGCAGCAGAATGAGCAGGATCAGGAACAACTTGACGATATTGGCGACAAGCTTGATGAATTAACAGAAGAGCAGTCCGGCGTAGATAAGGAAATCACAGCGTTAAGTGATCAGATTGCTGAGATTATGGCAAGCATTAGTATTCTTGAGGAGGAAATTGAGCAGAAAAAGGCAGATATCGTCCAGGCGCAGCAAGATTTGGAGAATGCCAAGAAAGAAGAAGCTACGCAGTATGATACCATGAAGGCACGCATTAAAGTAATGTATGAAAGCGGTGACAGTACATACCTTGATATTCTTTTTAGTTCTAATTCAATGGAAGATTTGCTGAATAAAGCAGATTATGTGGAGAAAATGCATCAATATGACCGTAAGGTATATGAGGATTATCAAGCGGCAAGACATAGGGTAGAGGATTTAAAGGAAGCACTAGAGCAGGAGGAATCCGAACTAGAAGCGGCACAGGGAGAACTCCAAGAGGAAATGAATGGTATGGAGGAATCGCGTGCAGAATTGGAAGCAATCAGTGCTGACTATGCCGTGCAGATCAGCCGTGCAAAGAATCAGGCGGAGGTTTATAAAGCGCGTATTAAACAGCAGAATGCACAGATAAAGAAGCTTGAGGAAGAGGAACGCAAACGACGCGAGGAAGAAGAACGCAAACGGCGCGAGGAGGAAGAACGCAAAAAACGCGAGGAGGAAGAACGCAAACGGCGTGAAGAGGAAGAACGTAAAAAACGTGAGGAAGAAGCAAAGAAAAATGCCGCTGGCGATGCGGCAGCAGATAATAATACGCAAAACGACAAGGAACCCGAGGAGAGCAAGACGGAGGAGTCTAAAACGGCTTCTAAGAATCAAGCAAGTACAGATGCGATTGCGACTGCCAGCGGAAGTGCAAAGGGCAAGGAAATAGCCAATTATGCGTGCCAGTTTATCGGCAATCCCTATGTGTCAGGCGGGACAAGCCTTACAAAAGGTACGGACTGTTCCGGTTTTACGCAGTCAGTATATAAGCAGTTTGGCTACAGTCTGCCCAGAAATTCTTATTCACAAAGAAGTGCAGGCAAGCAAGTCAGCTATGCAGAAGCCCAGCCCGGCGATATTATCTGTTATGCGGGGCATGTGGCAATTTACATTGGGAATGGGAAAATTGTCCATGCCAGCACACCCAAATCTGGTATTAAAATCAGTAATGCGCTGTATCGGGATATTATATCTGTGCGGAGGATTATATAAGAATAAAGAGTTGCGACATAAAAGATAATGCATAATTTTACAGTACATTTTTAATCCGAGGCTGTCGCAATAAGCCTTGATTATACAAGATATAGTGTCAAACGCAGCACGTTGTTATAATATATTGTATAGATCTTCCTTAATGCGACAGCCCCAAGATATATTGAGGAACATAAATATGCTCACCATAGATTTGCAAGGCATTTGTGCAGCGGCGGCGCAAAATCTATGGTGAGATTTTTTATGAACAGACTCATTGTATTTCTATTGATGGTCTGTGTACTGTTGTTTCGATGACTGCCAAATTCATCTTCGCTTTGCCTTTATCGATTCATTGATTGCTACTCCAAGCATCACGAAGGACGCAACCAGAAAAGCGAAATAGCCGTAAAACAATGGCGTTGATGATTTTACGCCTTCTACGTTCGCATACAGACTACCGCGTGACAGATATGCCGTAATCTCTTTTCCGCTGGGATACTGGTAAACATTGTGCGCATTTTTGAGCGCATATTCCTTTCCCTTGTATTTCACCGTGATATCATAGGACGTGTATGAAGATTTGGTTTTCCGGTTTTTAATTACTCGCTCCTGTGCGCTTATGACCTTTGCCGTAACCTCCTCATACTCCACATCTTCCTTGGCCGAAAGATATCTCAGCCCCACCATGCCAATAACACATACTACAAAGAGAATCCACATAAGCAACGCTTTCTTTTTCATTTCAATTATCCTCCTATTACAATTCCTATTGTTTTATGATTGTATCTGTTCCAAAATTTTAGGGTCTTTTATTTTGGTATCCTCTGCAAACAGAAGAATCTTTGACACGATTTCAGCCGTTTTGGGGTCGTCGTCCACAAAAGGCAGGAAGATGCGCCCGCGATGCTGTGCGTGAACAGGCACAACAAACAGCATGGCATTTCCGATCTGGTGCACGACGCCGCTTCCAAGGTGAACTGTATACTGGCCGAGTTTTCCGTCGATTATTGCGTGGCTGCCCTCGAAACGGACATTTTTCGTCTGGAACAGGGCAAGGCTGCATGTGACAATTGCACGGCGCATCTCGACTGTCGAGTGGCTTGTTTCTGGGTCAACGCCGCCTGCATGGGCAACGCTGACAGCCAGATCAACGTCACGCATCACCTCGCTGTAAATAATATCGGGGATTTCCTTGATTTTCAGGGATTTGCCCGTCTTGCGATCCGAAAATACCACATATTCCAGCGTCGGTGCCTCTGTATCACTTGGAGAAAACCAGTCTGCCATAGCATAAATGCACGCAACAATGTTTTCCTTATAGTAAACCTTCTGCAAGCCGTCCTCATAGTCTGCCACCCAGCGCCTGCCTCGCAGAACACCGACTGTCTTCTGCGGCTGTATCTGGTTGCCGGAAAACAGCATTGAATGGTGCTTGTTGAGTTCCTCGTCCAGCTTCACATAAAGTTCACGGAAAACCTGTTTAAAGGGCTGTTTTAACTGCTTTTCAAACAAAAGCTTCTGGTACTCGTGCCAGTGTCCGCTGCGGTATAAATCAAAGGGGTGCGCGATATAAATTTGATCCTTCGGCTTCACTGGAAAAATAGTGCCTGCGCAGTCCATAATTCCATCCTTTGTGAGAAATCCAAGATGCACCGCCTGCTCATCCACAGTCCGCACCACAAGCGGCTCTGTGATGGGGCGGACAATCGGATTCTGATACAGTTCCAGAAATTCCCAGACCTCGAAAGAGGTTCTGTCTTCCATCGCCTGCTCCATCATCTGCCTTGTCCGACTGTATTGCTCCTTTAACTTTTTGACAACTGTCTGATATTGCAGCACTGTTTCGTTCTTCTTGTACTTCGCTGGGATAGATTTCAACAGCTTGCCGTCCTTTTTGCACTGCAAGGCGCTCTTTCCGTTCTCATCCACATGTATCATGATTTCAATATCACCCACTGTCTGCCAGTCGAAGCATTCCGCGGACTGCTCTGTCAACTTTCCCTCCATGCGCAGTGTCAGGCGCGTCACATCCGTAAATCCGGCATTTACGCTCAGGTTGCGCAGGGCAATCTCGACCGCGCGCCCCTCGCTTGCCCGCCGCTGCGCGCCGAACTGCCTGCTTTCCTTTTTGTACTTCTGGATGAACTGGTAGCGATCCAGCAGATCCTTTTCTCGTTTTTTTGACGGTTTCGGCAGGGGAAGCAGTCCGATGCTCATTAGCAGATCCTTGTTCCGCTTTGCATCGATTTCTGCCTCCAAAGCCTTTCGGTCTACCTTTCCAAGCGCGGCATCCGCATATTTCCGTGCGCGCCCATGCGCCGTTCCAGTTGACGAGTACTTGGCGGCATCGTAGAGCATCATGAAATTTTTCTCGCCAAGCTTCCCATATGCCTCGAAGAACCACTGTACGTCAAAGGCGCCGTCGCGCAGTTCCTCCGGCGAGAGCGGGGTGTACTTTGCAATCACCGATGTCACCTTGTCGTCAAATCCCTCGCTGGTGTGCGCGATAAAATAATAACAGGCGCTTGAAAAGCCAGGCATTTCAAGATATTCCTCAATCATCGGAAGCCACTGCTGCGCATACATGGCAAGTTCTACAAGACGTTTTTTTGTAATGTCCGTTCCCTTTAGCGCCTTCTTTAAATCCTGCGCCGTTTCCTCGGGCTTTGGCATGGAAACTTTGAGCAGATGGCTGAGCACATGGCGTCTGTCGTCATCACAGGAATAATAATAGCTGCTGCGCTGCAGCGGATCTTTTCCAAGTGCCGTCAGAATCCGTATCATATAGTCAATGCCATAAATGACACGAATCCTGTGAATGTCATTTGAAAAAGGCGTTGTCTGTTCGCCACGCTTTAACTCCACTTCCAGAACGACCGGAATCAGTTCGTTGTACAGCGTGTGAGCAAACGCCATCTCCGGCATCTCATTCCCAATTTCATCAAAATGGTACTTGCCGTCCACCAGCGGAACCGCACGATAGCCAAAAAAGTAATGTATTTCGCGGTATGCCGCCTGTGAGGAAACTGCCCCCTTCTGTTCCACCGTGCTGACTGGCTCCAGCAGGATTCCTATATCGCAGTATGTAAACACTGCCTTATAAAACAAATCTTTGTCCCAGATGCCGCGTACATAACACTGGACATAGTCCGAAAGCGCCAGATAATTCTGCGGCGAGGAATGATATCCGTACAGCGCTTTCACTTCCCGCGCATGTTGTTCATAATAGTACTGCTGTAGCCGGAAACGCAGCGCGAAGGCATTTACCCAGTCATCTCCCTCGGCGGTGTCTAGGTACTGGCACATATCCCTGAAAACCGGTAGGTCCAGTGCGCGCTTTGTATAAACATACTTTGTACCCCAGCTTTCTTCCTCGACTGTAAACAAATCGTTGGAGCTATCTAGAAGAGAGAACAGCTTTGCCGTCACACACAGTCCGAAATGAACCCGCAGCAAACGTGTTACATAATGGTCGTATAGTGCAGAAATGATCTCTGTCACTTGCTTATGATAGGTAAGCTGGACATCCAGATTCGAAAATGCATACCCAAAGACCTTTTGGTATAGCCCGGCATTGCGCTTGTAGTCGCTCCTCAGACCGATACATTTGCAATACAGATGTACCTCGAGCAGCTGCTGCGGCGACTGGATTTCCGTTTCATAAAAGTTTTGCCAAAGCGCCCGGAACGGATATTTGTCCAGGTTCTCGCTGCCCTGCCAGTCCATGACATCCAGACCGTTTCCAAGTATCTGATCCTCGCCCCATGCAGTCTTATATTCGCGTTCGCGGTTCTCGTCAATTAGACTGTCCAGTTTTTTCAGGACACGGATACACACATCCTCACCATCCGCAAAAAGCTTTTCGGCATCACTTTCATCCACGGCAATTTCCGGGATAATCCATTCCTTTTCCACGTCATACAGCCCGTATCCCGGCAGATTTAAAATGTCCTGTGCCCCGTTTCCTTCGCCCAGCAGCTCATCCAGAATTACCTGTTCCTTTCCGGTTGGGTTTTTCAGCGCCTGAAGCGCGGGAATAACTGCCGCAAAAGCTGTTTTGTCCTTCTTTTGCAGACACAGGGCAAGATCGAGCGCCCCCATATGGCATTCCTCGGATTTCTGGGTAAGAAGCCGGTGGATGCACTCCGCCAGCTGCTGCCCATCCTGCCTGCGCAGCAGCTTTAGCGTTCCGGCGCGCCCCTTTTTGTAGTTTAGATTCTGTTCAATCAGCCTGTAATCTTCCGTGGTAAGCTCAATATCCGCCGCCAGCTTGTACGCCGCTTTGCTCGTGTATTCCTCCGCATTGTGCAGCAGTTCAAACAGGACTTTTTTGCGCGTTGCTGATTTGGGATGGTAGAGCAGTACCCGCGCAGCAGCAGCCCTTGACGCATTGTAGCTTTTGCCCTGACCGACAAGCCCAATCAGCCCGGCAGCCTCATCCAGGTACTCGTCCTTTTGCAGCATCCACGCAATCACACAGATGCGCTCTGCAATGTCCGATGGAGTCATTTCAATCTCGTGCCATGGAAAAATACAGGGCGAGATCTTCAGACCTTTTTTCGGAAGCTGTCCTAAAATCCCCTTTAAAATTCCATAGACGGCTTCTGCCTCGGCGCTGTCCTGAAACAGAGGTTCTGGCGACAAGGGCTTTGGTTTGCGCACTTCTCCGTCGTCAAAGCTGTAATTGTACTCATCCTCTTTCCGAAGCAGGGCATAGAGCTGCGTTTTGCCCGATGACATAAAACAGGGCAGGAAACACGCGACAAGTTCCAAATCCTCTGCATAGGAGAGCAGAACTTCCTTTGCCACGCGCATTTGTAAGTCTTCATCCTGTAAGGAATGGCAAAAGTAAGATGCCGTCATTTTCTGATGTTTTGTGCCGTTTCTAATAAGCGCAACAACCGTTTCCACCGCGTCATCCGCATTGTAAAAGCCCTTTGCCCAGAGAGCGCAGCTGATGGCAACGGCATCGTCCGACGCAAGCTGATCCTCCAAAAAATCAGCATCCCGCAGGCACTGCCCCATCATCTGCAGCAGTTTGCCACTAATGCGGTCAACACTCTTTTCATTGAAAATGCCAATCCATGTGCTGACTGCCCGTTTGATGGACGAATAGCGGATCAGGTCATTCTCTTCAATCACGGAAAACAGGTACAAAAACGCCTCTGGTCTGCCCTCATCCATCGTTTCGCAGACAACCTGGCGTGCCCCTTCCTGTAGCCGCGCCGCCAGCAGGAATTTCCCGAGATCCTGATACAGCGCCTGGCTTCTTGACATTACGATACCTCGAACCAGCTCGTGGCTCATCATCAGCGTGTTGCCCTCGCCAAAGAGAATGTCCCTGACCGCCTGGATGGTTTGTTCCTCACCTCGGTCAATCTGTGCCGCCAAAATCCACGAATACGCAAACTCATTTCGTGCATGGTCGTATAGTTCCTCCGAAATGTTTCCGGTTAGGACTGCCGCAAGATTCCCACCATAAAATTCTAAATGCGCATATGCCCATAATAGCTGGATGCTGTTCTCCACGAACGGAAGATAACTGTCCGAGCGCATGCTCCTGCGATACCATCCCGCTGTCATCTGGTAACAGTTCATCGCGTCGAGTGCATCATAAAATTCCTCCTGACGTGCCTGTGCCACACAGACATCCACCACGTTTTTGTATGTACTGCGGTACAGGTCACTCAGCTTTCCGCTATCGCTTTGCCGCAAAAGCTGTTGCATCTCCATGCACACATCCGACGGCATATTGTAATAATATCCGTTCGAAAGCATTTTTAATTCCTGTTCGGAAAGGTGCGCTCCCTTTTCTGCAAGCGCGCTCCGCATTGATTCCGTCAGCTTTCTTCTGGAATCATAAGTAAATCCTGCCATTTGTATTCCTCCTTAATTTTACCACCTTGACGTTACTGTCACTCCGTTCAAGTAACAGATTCCATGTACGTTTTCGTATGTGAACAGAATCACCCTGACAGCATTGTCAGGCGGATGAATGTAAATACGATATCGTCTTTCCATAGAATTGCATCGGAGAGGGCGGTCAGTTCCGCCTCGCCCGCAAAAACGCGGTAAATGCCGTCCTCAAAGCATTGCAGCGTATTTTCGATAGCCTTGTCCTCCACTGCGTCTGCACCGCCGCGCAGACCGGAGGAAATCTTTCCGCGCGATGCCTGCGCCGCAATTTCCTCCTTTGTTAGATACGCCAGAATCTGCCCTTCGTCCTTTCGCTCATTATACTGCCTGACGCCGAGCCTTGTCAGGCTGATGAGAAGTTCTCGGACAGTCTGTGGCTTCTCAGCGAGTTCAAACGCGACCGGTGTGGTATCCGCGCGGTTCTGTTTGCCGAGTTTTTTCATTTTAACATGGATTGTGAATGACATGTTTGATTCCCCCTCCCTCTGACATATTCAGAAATTTCTTCTTTTATTATACTGATATTCTATTGTGATATCAATGTGAAAATTAGGGATGGTTTTAAAAATCCTAAAGCTTTGCCATTGTCTATCTTGTATTGAGCAACTGCCTAGAATAGTCCATCCAAGATATGACCCGAGTGGGGTGTGACTACTTGCAGGTTAGATTTTATACCGAAGTAATGTTCCGAGAAAAGGGAGTGCATTTTATCGCAATCTCTAACGGAGTAGACAGCGAAAAAAGGAAAGTGCGGAGTTTGCGTCATTCCTAGGAAACCTTTTTTGATTTCCTGTCTTAGAGTGTGCATTTTCGGTTTTTAGAGCGAATTTGAAACAAAATTCCGATTGAAAATTCCTAAATGCACACCCCTTAAAAATCAATTCGTTTCTGCATAGGCTAGAATTGACTATTTTTTGATTTATACTTACTGAATCCATCAAAGAATACTTCCATATTCTCTAAACTAGGAATCATAAATGGCTGCTTTCAAGGAAACATGCTGTGGTAGTCTTGCCATTTGACATTTCAATACCCATCTTTCCATGCCTATTTGCTTCCGGCATCCATTTTCTACCATAATTCTCTGCATTACTATCTGCAATTAAAACAATTGTTGCTTTGATTCTATCTCACCTCTTTTTATCAAATCGACCACTTGTTCAAGACGTATTTCTCCCATGTCCTGTTTATCAAGCTGTGCATCTCTTTGTCTTATGGATACAGACATATTATTTTTCTCGTTTTCGCCTACGATAATCATATATGGCACC
>ERZ778496.701-NODE-701-length-29369-cov-6.300471_pt1 | contig 29369 bp, 28 predicted proteins | sample MGYA00433099_ERZ778496 | MGnify/ENA primary metagenome ERZ778496 (study PRJEB29527, sample SAMN07138962) | mouse gut metagenome | material: feces | host: mouse | place: China:Nanjing | collected 2016-01-25 ...
AACAAAGCTGTGGATTGAAAAAGCTTTATGGAAAAATAGGGAATTTTATCATCGTATAAATTCCTTATTTTTATGCGCAGCCTATAAAAAATAAATATACCACAAAAACAGCGCATTGCTTGTTACAAGCTGGAAAACTTTTCTATTTATACTGCACACTGATTAAATTTACAGTACAACCCGACTGCAGACCGCCAGCCAGATACTTTTCCGGAAATATCACTGTAAATTCTGGCGGTCTGCAGTATAATTTTATATCAAATGCATTCCAATTTTCAATTTATACTGCTTAACAATTAAAATTTCCGAGTAACCTGATTACATAATGCCAACCATATACGTTTAACCAGTGCAGCATGGTAAATTTTGGCGTTATGCAGTATAAAATTAGGCGTGTCTGAAAACAATGTCTGTCAGCCACGCCTTAATAAAATACAATATAAACTTCCAATATGCATTCAAAAATATGCATCCAAAAAACACTACCCTTTACCGCTTCACACCAAACTACTTATTCGCCATCAGCTTCACCATAGCCTCATTGAGTCCCTGTACGGTTAGTTTATACATGGGAAATAGTTCTTTTACGGCTGTTTCTGCCTCGCGCCACGGCGCGCGTCCAGGCGCCATTTTAGGGTTCAGCCAGACAACTCTTTTATAATGGCGTTTTACAAGCTGCAGCCACTGATGCCCCGACAGCCCGCCGTTTGGGCCTCTGTAATTGCCTGTATTAGAATACAGTTCTTCTGGTGCCATTGCCGCATCACCGACAATAATCACTTTATAATCACTGTCTGCATTGCGAAACAGCCATTCCGTGTCAATCCAATCGCCATTTTCGCACTCTGGCGTTTTATACAGTTTGGAATAAATACAGTTATGAAAATAGTACACTTTTACATCTTTATAGTGATTTGACTTGTTCACCGCTTGAAACAAATCATTCAGCAGCTTTGTATAAGGTATCATGGTGCCGCCAGAATCCATAAGCAGCATTAATTTTACCGCATTTTTGCGCGGCTTCATCATTTCGATCTGTAAATATCCGCCGTTATTGCAGGTCTTGTCAATCGTCGTGTCAATATCAAGCTCTGTTTTAGGAATATCCAGCTTTGTGGAAAACTGCCGAAGTCTTCGCAGCGCAAGTTGGAACTGCCGATTGTCAATGACCTTATCATCACGGAAATCCCTGTATTTTCTAGCGCCGACCACCGAGAAAGCAGACTGATAACCTGTTGTGCCGCCAACCCGCACACCGCCGACATTACCGCCGGTATTGCCAAACTGCGTTTTTCCCATTGTGCCAATCCAATAGCTGCCCCCATTATGCTCGCTATCTTGATCTTTTAAACGCTGCTTAAATTTCTCCTCAACATCGTCTTTATCGACATGGATATCCTCAATCTGATTCAGCCAATGCTTTTCCTCCTCGTGCAGTAGTTTACTCATCTCCGGCTTGTCCAGCCAAGACAGCATATTTTTGCCGATTTCGGTTTCTGCCTTCACACCTTTAAAGCATTCTTCAAACGCCATATCAAACTTATCGTATTCTGTTTCGGTTTTCACAAGGATCATTCTTGCAATATAGTAAAACTGCGTCAGAGAACTTTCACACAGCCCTTTATCCAGCGCCTCCTGCAAGTCAAGCCATTCGCCCAGCGTAATATTCAGCCCTTTTTCCTTGCAGGTATAGAAAAATTTTATAAACATACCATTTCCTCACTTTCTTCGTGCGCAAAATCGCTGCTTTCTGTGCCAAAAGCAATCATTACACAAATATTAGACACTGGTTTTCAACATTATTTGTGCATTGGTGTACTAGTGAATTTCCTGCCGAACAGTTGTTAAATCCTCGTCTTTTTTGACAACAACGCCGATAAATGGCAGCTTCTCCCGCAGCGTATCGGTAGGAATCCCGCCGATTTGCAGTGCATTAATCCAGTCGATTAATTCTGATGTACTTGGCTTTTTGCGGATATCGCGCAGTGTTCGGATATCGTAAAATACCTGCATTGCGTTCTTTAACAGATTTTCCTCCACGTCTGGGTAATGTGTCCGGATAATCTCCTCCATTAATTCCTGATTCGGGAAGTCAATATAGTGGAAAATACATCTTCTCAGAAATGCATCGGGTAGTTCCTTCTCCGCATTGGAGGTAATAATTACAATTGGTCTATGCTTTGCTTTTACCGTGCGCTTTGTTTCATGGATATAAAATTCCATCTGATCCAACTCCCATAAAAGATCGTTTGGAAACTCTAAATCGGCTTTGTCAATCTCATCAATTAAAAGGACAACTTGCTCCTCGCTTTCAAATGCTTCACCCAATTTGCCAAGTTTAATATATCTTGCAATATCGTCCACGCCCTCTTCGCCAAACTGTCCGTCATACAGACGCTGAATTGTATCGTACATATACAATCCGTCCTGTGCTTTTGTAGTAGATTTAATATTCCAGATAATCAGCTTTTTGCCCAGCGAATTTGCAACCGCCTGCGCCAGCATTGTTTTGCCGGTTCCCGGTTCCCCTTTAATTAACAGCGGTTTTTTCAGCGCAATCGCCACATTAACGCTTGCAAGAAGCTCCTTGCTTGCCACATAATCCTGTGTACTGTTAAATGATTCATTTGCCATAATTTGTTTTCCCTCCAAATAAAATTTTTATATTACATATTTTGTTAGATTACCAATTATGCATCCCAATTCTCAGAAATCTCAATCTTTTTATCCCGTATCATTAAGTCCTTTACTGCGTCTGCTGCTGCTTTACCGCAAAACAGCACTTCATGAACCTGCTCAATAATAGGAAGCTCCACATGGTATTTTTCTGCCAATGCCATGGCTGCTTTTGTGGAAAAAACGCCCTCCACTACCATTTTCACCTCTGCCATTGCTTCCTCCATTGTCTTACCCTGCCCAATTAAGATGCCGGCACGTCGATTTCTGGAATGCATACTGGCACAGGTAACAATCAAATCGCCAATACCAGACAAACCACTAAACGTTTCAAATTTGCCGCCCATTGCCATGCCAAGGCGCGAAATTTCCGCCATTCCTCTTGTAATCAACGCTGCTTTGGTATTGTCGCCATAGCCAAGCCCATCCGCAATTCCTGCCGCCAGCGCAACCACATTTTTCAGTGCTGCGCCAAGTTCAATGCCAAGCACATCCGGACTCGTATAAACACGAAATACATCACTCATAAAAATATTTTGGATTTTCTCTGCGGTTGCTCTGCTTGACGCGCCTACCACAATTGTTGTCGGAATCCCTTTGCCAACTTCTTCGGCATGGGATGGGCCGGAAAGCACCGCCACATCCGCCTGTGGTATTTCATCCTCTATCACCTGCGAAAGTGTCATTAACGTAGCTTCCTCAATGCCTTTTGCCACATTGACGATAATCTGTCCATTTTCCACGAATCCCGCCATACGATGCGCGGTTTCCCTTGTAAAAGAAGATGGTACTGCAAGCACCAAAATATTCATTTCTTTTACTGCATTCGATAAATCCGTGGTAAACAAAATATCCTCCGCAAGTTTTACCCCCGGAAGTTTTTCCTTGTGCTCATGACAGGCTTTTAATTGCTCTATCTCCTGCGGCAGCGCCGACCATACAGTAATTGTGTGTCCATTATTATGAAGCAGAACCGATAGTGCAATTCCCCAGCTTCCTGCCCCAATTATCCCTATTTTTGCCATACTAAAATCCTCTTACCTTTTCTCTTAATTCAAGTTATTAACTTGTTCTATACCATTTTAAAGTCACTTCAAAAGAAATAGCATAATCATAAACAACTACCTCTTCATCAAAGTTTTCTTTCCCGTTTTACTGTCTTTCACTTTCAGACTTCTTTATTAAATACGTCTTTCGTTCCTCCTTATGTATCAGTCTTTTGATGTTCTCCCGATGCTCCCATAATGCCAGCAATGCCAGCAAAACCGTCACTAAGTACAATTCATTCCGTGCTGTCTGCTCCATTCCTAAAACTCCCGTCTGCCCTAATACTATCATTTCTGCAATCAACACAAACTGCACCAGAATCGATCCAAGCGATACATAATGTGTTGTAAAAAAGATACCAAAAAATGTTATAATCTCTGGAATAACCATATATGGGTGAAAAAATATAATTAGCCCTGCAGTACATGCAACCCCTTTTCCGCCCTTAAATCCCAGGTAGAATGGAAAATTATGTCCTAATATCGTTCCAGCAGCAGCATAAATCGCCAGCAGATACAAAATATCCCCATAGCGTTCTCGAAACAGAAAACGCACAAACATAATTGCTATCCCTGTCTTTAGTATATCACAAAACAGAACAATTGCCCCCGCCTTTTTACCTAAAACCCGCAAAGAATTTGTTGTACCAGCATTTCCGCTGCCATGCTTCCGAATGTCAATGCCGTGAAGCCTGCCATAAATATAGGAAGTCTGAAAACACCCAAAAATATAGCCAATCAGCACACACACCAAACGAATCATAATCAATCCCCCTGCTTTTTTTGTCTAACAATTATTTTTATTGACGTTCCACGGAATCCAAATGCCTCCCGCAGCTTATTTTCCAAATATCGCAGATACGAAAAATGCATTAATTCCTTATTATTCACAAATGTTACAAATGTCGGCGGCTTAACACCTACCTGCGTTGTATAGAAAATCTTTAAGCGCTTTCCCTTATCGGCAGGCGGCTGCTGTAATGCCGTTGCCTCAACAACGATTTCATTGACTACTCCAGTCGATATGCGCAGTGACTGATTCTGAATTACCATATCAATCGTATCAAACAATTTGTTTAACCGTTGTCCTGTCACTGCCGAGATAAATACAATTTCCGCATAGGTCATAAAAGAAAGAATATTTCGTACTTTTTCAGTAAAACGGTAAATCGTCTTGTCATCTTTTTCAATTGCATCCCATTTATTGACTGCAATAATAATACCCTTACCCCTGTCATGTGCAATTCCTGCGATTTTAGCGTCCTGCTCTGTCACACCCTCTACCGCATCAATTACAAGCACTACAATATCGGCACGTTCCACTGCGCTCACCGTGCGGATAATCATAAAACGTTCCAATTCCTCTTTAATTTTGTTTTTCCTGCGCAGTCCCGCCGTGTCAATAAAAATATATTCCCTGCCATCATACACGACTTCCGTATCCACGGCGTCACGCGTCGTTCCCGCAATATCCGAAACAATCAGGCGGTTTTCCCCAATCAGCTTATTTATAATAGAAGATTTCCCGACATTGGGCTTGCCGACAATCGCTACACGTGGTCTTTCATCTTCGGATTCCTCGAAATCTTCCGCGTGGAAAAGTGCTGTCACCTTGTCCAGCATTTCACCGATTCCAAGCTTATTTACTGCCGAAATCGCTATTGGATCACCAATTCCAAGATTATAAAATTCATATACATCTGCTTCATACTTGGCAAAACTATCTACCTTATTTACCACCAACACTACAGGCTTCTGGCTGCGCCGCAGCATATCTGCTACCTTTGCATCTGCATCCACCAGCCCCTGTTTCACATCCACAAGAAAAATAATAACATCCGCTGTTGACACTGCGATTTCTGCCTGCTCACGCATCTGCGACAAAATAATATCCTTACTGTCGGGCTCTATTCCTCCCGTATCAATCAACGTAAAACTCCAATCCAGCCATTCCACATCTGTATAAATACGATCCCTTGTAATCCCCGGCGTATCTTTGACTATGGCGATCCGTTCCCCTGCAAGCGCATTAAACAGTGTTGATTTTCCCACATTGGGACGTCCGACAACCGCTACAATCGGTTTTTTCTTATTTTGTTCCATTTTGCTATCCTCTCCTATTCTATTTCTTCCAGATTCTCTCCGGCAAACTCTCCCAAGACTGCGTTTACAAAATCCTGACCGCTTGATTTTACAATATCTACAGGAACTTGTAAAGCTTTTTCGAGCATATCGACCGTAATATCATCAAGGAAAATCCGCTCGTCGCTCTTTAGGACATTCTGCGGCAGCAAAACACACTCCCCCAGCATCTTTCCTGTGAGCTGCGCTATTAAATCCTGACCCGTTAAAAGCCCTGAAACCGTAATCTGCTCTCCGAAGAAATTATTGCGTATCGGATACACATATATTGTAATCTGCGGAAAACGTTCCATAACCTGCAAAGCCATTTCCTGTATAAATGGATAGGCAAGTTCTCCTGTTGCAATGGACAGCTTGCGCGGCAACACTACCCTACTTGCCGCCTGTGCAAAAGCTTCCTGAAATTCGTCCATGAAAAGCCGCAGCATTCCCACGCCATTTTCAAGCTGCAAATATCCATCATAGCGCTCTGCTTTGGGCAGCTCCTCCTGCGCCAAAATATACCATTCATCGCTCGCGTGAATAAAATGCAGCCCATACTCTGGAAAAAGCTTATTCTGCCACTGGTGAATACAATTTAACACTGCCTGCGCGTCCTCCTTCGTAAACGGTTCAAGCGGAAACAATCCTTCCCGATACTTAGAAAGCCCCACGGGAACCACCGATACACTCTCCAACGTCGGCAGAAGTTTTGTTAAATCTTGTATGCTTCGTTCTAGCTCTGCGCCGTCATTTACACCCTTACATAACACAATCTGCCCATTCATTGTAATCCCAGCCTCCGCCAGCCGCCATGCTTTCTGTAAAGCCTCACCTGCAAAGCGGTTATTCAACATCTTGCAGCGCAGCTCAGGATTTGTCGTCTGAAAAGAAATATTAATCGGCGACAAATGATAGCGGATAATCCTATTAATATCCTCATCAGACATATTTGTCAGCGTAACATAATTGCCCTGCAAAAATGAAAGCCGTGAATCATCGTCTTTAAAATACAACGTTTCTCGCATTCCTTTGGGCATTTGATCGATAAAGCAAAAAATACATTTATTACGGCAAGAACGATATGCGTCCATTAATCCATTCTCAAACGTAATCCCTAAATCCTCGTCAAATTCCTTATCAATCTCCAAAAGCCACTCCTCACCGGAACGCTTGCGAATCAGAACTTCAATATACTCATCCTGCGTAAAATACTGATAGTCAAATACATCTTCTATTTTATTGCCATTAATCTCCAGCAAAATATCTCCTGCTTCTATTTCCAGTTCCTCAGCAATGCTCCCCGAAGCCACCTTTTCTACAATGTGTAAATACTGTTTTTCCATTTCTGCTGTTCCTCCTGCTTTTTGTCGCATTCTTTTACTATTTTATCCCTTTTTACAATCAAACAAGGAAATAATCTTCTTCCTTTCTCACCGCGCGACCCATACGCCGCCTTAGCTGCTAATTTCCTTTGCACCCGTCTGCGCATAAAAAATTCATAATTCTTTTTCAATTGGCAAAAATTGTCAAAGCCTTTGAAAATCCGCGTTTTTAAAGCAACAATGGCAATATTTTACCTTTATTCTCACATATATCATACAAGAAATTCCTTGACGTGTCACTACTAGAATGTTATAAAATAAGTAGTATAAAAAAATTTTATTATCCTATTCCGATAACTGAAACTGCTTATCGGTCTAAGCACCCATTAAAAACGGTGAAAGAGAATAAGAAAGGAACTATACTATAATGCCCAATTTACATGAACTGAAAAATGCCCGTCCAGTGGCACCATTAAAGCTTGTTGTATTAAACAGTGCTTCCGATCTTGGCAGCAAAGTCAACAAATATTTAATTAAATTCCGCAAAAAAATGAATAACGTCTACAACAACGATCCCGCATTTCAGGGGTATTCTGAACCAAATTATCTGTTAAATTTTTCCACTCCGCGCTTTAACAGCGGCGAAGGAAAAGCTGTTTTAAACGAAACTGTGCGCGGTAAAGATCTATTTATTATGGTTGACGTATGCAATCACAGCCTTACATACAAAATGAACGGCTATATTAACCGGATGTCGCCGGACAATCATTATCAGGAACTAAAGCGTGTAATTGCCGCCACAAATGGAAAGGCACACCGCATTAATGTTATTATGCCATATCTCTACGAAGGACGCCAGCATCGCCGAACAGGGCGTGAATCCTTAGACTGCGCCTATGCATTTGAAGAATTGACTGAAATGGGCGTCAGCAATTTTATTACATTTGACGCACATGATCCCAGAATCCAAAATGCGGCACCGTTAAGCGGATTTGACAACTTTACAGCCCATTATCAGTTTACCAGGGCGTTGCTTGCATCCGTAAACGACCTAGTGCTTGACAAGGATCATATTATTGTAATTTCGCCGGATGAAGGCGCTATGGAACGTGCTATCTATTTTTCAAGCGTACTTGGTGCAGATACGGGCTTATTCTACAAGCGCCGTGATTACTCTACAATCGTCAACGGCAAAAATCCAATTGTCGCCCACGAATTTCTAGGTAACGATATTGAAGGAAAAGATATTATTATTGTTGACGATATTATTTCTTCTGGTGAAAGTATGGTGGATACTGCAAGACAGCTTAAAGCGATGAAGGCAAAGCGCGTCTTTATCTGTGCAACCTTTGGTTTATTTACCAATGGTCTGGAAGAATTTGACAAAGCATTTGCGGAAGGGGTATTCGAGAAATTATTTACAACAAACCTCTGCTACCGTCCGCCTGAATTATTGAAAAAGCCTTACTATATTGAAGCGGATATGAGCAATTTCCTTGCTTCCATTATTGACTTTATGAACCATGATTTGTCAATGGAAAACGTTTCCACTCCTACAGAAAAAATTCAGAATATCCTAGAACTGTATAATGATGGCACTGTAATTGATGAAAAATAAAATATCGGAAAATTTCTTGCAGATACACCAAGAAAAGGATTGTCGGGAAATATAGTTTATCCACAATATATTGTTGCATTCTCAAATAAATAAATTGATATATTATTAGAGAAATGGTATTATTTTCCGACAATCCCTTTTTAACGCATAATCGTACTTTTTACAGTATTGATTATTTTATAATTTGTATGATTTCTCAATGTCATTATTTTCTGTTTTCATGCTGCTTTATATCCATTGAATAAATGCCGTCTTGTCCTTTCTGTTGTAACCTGCTTTCTCATAGAAACGCAGTGTACTCTCCTCTTTCGAACCTGTCAGCAGCATTAATTTATAGCAGTTTTCCTGAATTGCGAGTTCTTTCGCATAGTGTAAGCACTTAGACGCTAATCCTTTCTTTCTGAAATTCACGTCCGTAATCACATTTTCAACAAATGCATAAGGCTGCTGATTATGCGTTAAATTGGGAATTATTACGCACACACAAGACGACACAATCATGCCGTCTTCCTCTGCCACAATAATATGGTGATTTTTATCTTCTAATATTCGCTTCCAAAGTTGCAATATCCTTTGACTTGGCTCTGGCATAGGATTATTGTGAAGCTGTGTATAAAGCCGCATCAGCCCCTGAAAATCATCTGCACAAATCTCACGTATCATTTTTTTTCCTCCTGCCTTTTCCCAAAATCTGATATCATACCATTACTCGATACCTTCAAAAATATTCTCCAAGGTCATTTTAATATGTGGAAATGCTTTTAACGGAATTTCCGTTTTACCATTGTAATGAATATTTTCGATATCATCCTCCAAAATATAACTGTTTTTCAGTATATATCTGCCATTTTCCAAATAATAAATCTGAATCCCCCGCTCCTTACAGGAAACAACCCAATATTCCTGCACACCAGCAGCTTCATAGATGTCTTTTTTTATTGTCAAGTCGCGCATAGCTGTTGATGGGCTCAGTGTTTCTACAATAAAATTCGGCACGCCTGTATAAGAACCGCCTTTTAAACGTTTTCTGTCACAAATAATCATAACATCGGGAATTACATAATTATCACTATGCTCCGGCTGGTATTTATAATCTAAATTTTCCATAAAAACAAGACATAAACTGCCTTTTAACCCTTTTTTTATTATGGTATTAATATTGTTATTCACAATTCCATGCTGATAATCCGGCGACGGAAACATATTATAAATCTCCCCGTTAATTTTTTCCTGTTTCTGGTATTCTCCTTCTAACAACGGCATCTTTACAATCTGCTCCTTTCTTGGATAAATATTCCCTTGCACAGCGGCATACTTCCTCTGTATGAAGCTGTGCATAAAAATGTAACAGTCCAGCGAACTGCCAAACTGTTACAAATACTTTCTAAAACAAATACTTTTTTACCGCAATACTTTAATTTCTGGATAATACTCAATTTCAGCCTTTCCGATAATCTCGGATTCACTGACATATTTATTATCCCAATACCGCGAATCCCAAGAGTTACTACGGTTGTCACCCATCATAAAATAACAGTCGTTTGGAATTGTATATGGTCCGAAATCATCACGAAATACATTACTCGTATAATCTTCTATTTCATTACCATTAATATAAACTTTGCCATCAACACCTTTAATCGTTTCTCCGGGCAGTCCAATAATCCGCTTTAAATACAGCGTTTCCCCGTCATCGGGATAATAAAATGACACAATATCGCCTCGCTGCGGCGTGCTGCACAAATATGCCAGCCTGTTAATTACAATACGGCTGCCTGTCATCACCGTTTCCTCCATAGAGCCTGTCGGAACTACTGCGCTTGCCGCCACTGTATTCTTAATCAGCAGGGAAATAGCCAAAGCGCAGAATACCACTTTTGACCACTCAAATACTTCTTTGAGTACCTTTATTATTGTTCCCTTTTTCGCCAACATTCTTACAACCATAATCCTTTCTAAAACTATTCAATATTTTCAATCTGCCAGTCAATTGGATCGACACCATTTTCCTGCAAAAACGTATTCGCCTGACTAAAATGCTTACATCCGAAAAATCCGCGGAATGCCGATAGTGGACTTGGATGCGGTGCCTTTAATATCAAGTGTTTGGGATTTGTCAGCATGGATGCTTTGCTCTGTGCCGGCTTTCCCCACAAAAAGTATACAATCGGGCGATCCTGCGCATTCACTGCCTGAATCACTGCATCTGTAAACTGCTCCCAGCCGTGTCCTTTATGGGAATTGGGTTGGTGTGCACGCACCGTCAAAACGGTATTTAATAAAAGTACGCCTTGATCTGCCCACTTTTTCAAAAAACCATTATTCGGTATGTAACAGCCTAAGTCATCTTGCAATTCTTTATATATATTTTGCAAAGAAGGGGGGATTTCCGGCTGTGATGGCAGCACTGAGAAACTCAGCCCATGCGCCTGATTTACATTATGATATGGATCCTGTCCCAACAAAAGCACTTTTACTTTACTTAATGGTGTAAAATGAAATGCATTAAAAATATCATCCGCCGGCGGAAAGATCACCGTCTGGCTGTATTCATCTTTAACAAAAGTAAACAGTTCCTTATAATATGGCTTATGAAACTCGTCGTTTATTGCATCTAACCAATCATTTTCTATCATTGCCATAACTTAATTCTCCTCTCTTATTATATCACATATACCGTAGCAATTATCACTGTATATATTATCCCATACTGCTTAACAGTTAAAATTTCCGAGTAACCTGACTACTTGTTTTCTAAAGTTTCCCTATCAAAGTTTTCTTTCAAAATTTCCTGTCAAGTTTTCACTACAAGGATTCTCTTACAGGGATTCCCCTACTACTAAGATACTCTTTTACTTCACAAATTTCCAGTTCCTTAAAATGGAAAAGTGAAGCCGCCAACGCTGCATCTGCCTTTCCCGATTCCAAAACACTGTAAAAATGCTCTAATGTGCCAGCACCGCCGGAAGCAATCACTGGAATGGAAACATTTTCTGAAACAAGTCTTGTCAATTCAATGTCATATCCGTTTTTGGTACCGTCGCAGTCCATGCTTGTCAGCAATAATTCCCCTGCACCCAGTTGATTCGCTTTTATTGCCCATTCTACTGCATCAATTCCCATATCAACACGACCGCCATTTTTATAAATATTCCAGCCTGATCCATCCGCCCTGCGCTTTGCGTCAATTGCAACCACCACGCACTGGCTGCCAAATTTATCTGCGGCTTCACAAATTAAATTCGGATTCATAATCGCCGCGCTATTTACAGCAACTTTATCGGCTCCTTCCCGCAGAATTGCCTTGAAATCCTCGACAGTGCGAATACCACCGCCCACAGTAAACGGAATAAATACCTTTTCTGCTACCCTGCGCACCATATCCACCTTAGTCGCACGGTTATCCGAAGAAGCTGTAATATCCAAAAATACCACTTCATCTGCACCTGCAGAATCATATGCCGCAGCAATTTCCACCGGATCACCTGCATCAATTATGTTCACAAAATTTACGCCCTTTACCACACGGCCACCATTTACATCAAGGCATGGAATAATTCGTTTTGTATGCATATTTTTCTCCCATCTGTATGCATTTACACACATATTTCTGCACATTTTTTATTTACACAAATAAAACTTTTCTGTATCTGCAAGCCTGATTTCGATCTTTTCTAATTTACACGAATAAAATTTTCCAGCATACGCAAGCCTACTTTTGAACTCTTTTCTGGGTGAAACTGACACGCAAATACATTGCCTTTTTCTACCGAAGCATGGATTTCTATCCCATATTCCGTAGTTGCAGTAACAATATCTTCCTCCGCCTGCAAATAATAAGAATGCACAAAATACACAAATGCATTCTCAGAAATGCCCTCAAACAGTCTGCCGTTTTTGGGAAAGTGCAAAGAGTTCCAGCCAATCTGCGGCACTTTTAACTTTGCATCTGGTATATGCACAATTTTTCCCTTTAAAATGCCAAGTCCTTTTGCATTGGGTGTTTCTTCACTAGAGTCAAACAATAACTGCAGTCCTAAACATATGCCCAAAAAAGGCGTTCCATTCTGCACCACTTCTTTTAGCACCGATTCTAAGTGATACCGCCGAATCTTTTCCATTGCATCACCAAAAGCGCCCACACCGGGAAGGATGACCCGATCTGCCTGCAATATCGTCTGTTTATCTCTTGTCACCACAACAGATTCTCCCAAGAAATCCAAAGCTTTTTCTACACTTTTTATATTTCCTGCATCATAATCAATTACTGTTGTCATATTCTACTCCAGCCTTTCCAATCCATCCCCTTGTATAGTACTCTGCCAAGATAATCCATAATAAACTGTTTTTCCGTCCTTTACTCAGTTCCTAAAATGATCTTATTCAACGCCATAGTATATTCCAAATTATCTTCATAAAGCAACAGTTCACGCGCCGATGCTTCATCCAAACCATATTTTGTGCTCAAAATATTTTCAATATCTGCCTTAATTGCATCTACTTCCTGCATAGCGCCATATTGTTCCGCGTCGGCATTAATTGCATCATATGTCGTATAAACCATAATCAATGAATTCAATGCTTCAATCTCTCTGTCCATTTTCAAATTTGTCTGATAAGAGTCATATCTACGCTGCATTTTTAAAATTACTTCACTCTTTTTCTGCATTTGCTCATCTGCACCATTCAAATCCATTCCATATGTAGACAAATAAACGGTCTTATAATCTTGTGAGTCAAATGCATTACGCGCTTTTTGTATATACCCCTGCGACGCTAATACATTGGTTGCCACAATCACTGCACCACACACAGATGCACCAAACACTGCTGCAATTGCAATCTTTTTTGGCGGAATACGCTTTTTGGGGCCTTCTGCTGCTTCCTTTGCCCGCTTTGCTGCAAGCTTGGCTTCCTTCGCAGCCGCTTTTTCTTTCTTCTTTTGCGCTGCTGCCTCTGCCTTTGCTTTTTGTGCCGCCTCCTTATCTGCTGCCTTTGCCTCTTTTTCCTGCTCTTTGGCCGCTTTTTCTTCTTCTTTCTTTGTCTGATTTTCCTGCTTTTTCGCTTCCTTTGCTGCTTTCTCTGCTGCAAGTTCTTCTTCTGTTGGTTCTGGTACTAATTCTTCTGTTAATGCATTAAACAGTTTTCCAAAGAACCCTGGTTTTTTCTCACTCTCATCTTCCTCTGATGCAAAATCTACGTCTTTTCCTTTTTTCTTCTTGCTCTTTTCTTTCTTTGCCTTCTTGTTGTCCGCGTTACTTGCGCTCTCTGCTTTTTCCGCTTTTTTCTCGACTTGCGTACTGGCGATGGCTTTCTCCTCATCAGCATCAACAAAAGCTTCTTCGTTTTCTGCCATCTGATTTAGCAAATCCATCATATCATCCTGAATAGGCTCATTATTATCCGACTTTTTAAGCATATCATTAATTTCTGCTAAGTCGGAATCTGTATCCAACATACTAAGCACATCATCCAAATCATCATCAGAATCTGCACTTCCTTCCAAAGCCACATCATCAATGTCAATATCCAAGTCCAAATCCATATTAGAATCATCATCACCGCTGTCTGATTCCTCCGGCTTTGACTCTTCCAAATCTAAACTGTCAAGTTCCAGTTCTTCAAGATTTAATTCTTCATTCTCTGTTCCCAATTTACTCTCCTCTGATTCTAATTCATTCATTTGTTCCAACTTTAGTTCGTCTGTCGTTTCCGGCTTATCAATGGGTAGTTCTGGCTCATCTAATATATCAGGAATATCAATATTCAAATCCTCTTCTAGTGATAGTTCTGGAATATCTGCTTCTAAATCTAATGTTTCTAGCGATAGTTCTGGAATATCTATATCTGATTCAAGAGCTGGATTGGATTCCTCTATTGCGATATCGGGTTCAAATAATTTATCAGGCTCTATATCCAATGCATCAAGGGATATTTCTGGAGCAGAGATTTCTTCTGTTTGAGCAAAAATCTCCGTTTCAGATTGCACATCAGCTTCTTTATCCAATACATCTAAAGATACCTCTGATTCAAAATTTACTTCTGGTTCAGGGGGTAATTCCAATTCATCTAACATTACTTCTGAATCGAAAGTTGTTTCTGCATTATTTTGCGCAGGTTCTGACTCAAGAATTGCATCAGATTCATCTGACAATGTTCCTGAATCAGAAAATATATCCGATTCCACATCTAACGCATCTAAGGACATCTTTGATTCTGGCACACCTTCCAATTCCTCAATCCTTATATCCGACTCCTGCGGGATTTCCAGATTCTCTATATCTATATTCGGTTCTGACTCTTCTTCCAATTCCTCAAGCCTTATATCCGACTCCTGTGGGATTTCCAGATTCTCTATATCTATATTTGGTTCTGACTCTTCCTCCAATTCCTCAAGCCTTATATCCGACTCCTGCGGGATTTCCAGATTCTCTATATCTATATTCGGTTCTGACTCTTCTTCCAATTCCTCAAGCCTTATATCCGACTCCTGTGGGATTTCCAGATTCTCTATATCTATATTTGGTTCTGACTCTTCCTCCAATTCCTCAAGCCTTATATCCGACTCCTGCGGGATTTCCAGATTCTCCCAATTTATCTCCGGCATATCCTCCGATTCCTGCGCCACCTGTGACTCAAGCAATTCCCCGTCAGTTTCCAAATTATGTTGTACTTCATCCTGCTTTCCTTCCTTACTACGATGCAGTAAATTATCCAAGTAATTTTCTTCGGTACCCATAATAAGTCCCCCCTAATTTCTTTCTACTCCAAAAAATTCGAGTGCATTCATAGCTACGCTGACTGCAATGCCTTCTGTAACACCGCCTTTTCCCTTGCCGCCCAACTCCTCTGTCAGTTGATACAATGTGCCATGCACTCTGAAAAAGTCTGCTTTCCGGTTATAGTAAGCAATTTTCTCAAATGGCCACCGGATAATATTGGGAAGTTCCATGCCTACTCCAAGTTCCAATATACATAGCTTCTTATTTAGAGTAAGCTGCAGCCATTTTGTATAACGTTCCCACTGTGTCTGATATCCGTCCTGCACATAATATTGTGCGCGCAAGATATTATTGAAAGCAAGCGGCATCCCACATTCTGGACAAAGTGGTATTTGCAGTGCCAAAACACTTTCTTGATTTTCCAATGTTTCCCGAAGCTGCCTAGAAAATGTATCTGATGGATACAACTGTGCACAACAGCCCTGACTGCATTGCAGCCGATGATAACTGCCGCATGGCTCTACGATTTTCTCCTTATCAAAACCAATCTGCCCCACAATAGAATCAATACACGTCGTTACAATAAAATAATTTTTATCCTTTATTAGCTGATACAGTTTCTGATAGGCTTGGATTCTCGTACCCTCCCGTTTTCTTTCTATATGTTCCTGAATATAAAGCTGTTCTAAGAAAGGGATTAGCCACTCCAACGAAGAATCCATCTCCATTTCCTGCAATATGGCTGTCAGCATCGGATACTTGTCAATTTCTGCAAAATCCTCATTCCATTCTTCTCCAATACCTACCAGCAAGACATCTGCCTCCTGCACTTTCTGTTCCATCAAAGCCTGTTTCTCTAATACTTCCGTTCTATCCATACCTTTACAGTCCTATCCTTGCACCTTATAAATACTCATACCATTGTAATGCACTATTGCACCGACTTACTTCTATATATCATATAAGAGCCGGGGGATTAGCCCGGCTCTATTTCATATATTCCGAAATTGCTCGAACAGTAAGGGAATAAAAGTCTTGCCCTCGGACAACGCTATTTCAATTATCTCTCCAGAAGTTTATCAATTACCTTAACTAAATTACCAATTTCAGGCTTTGACAATTGTGCATCCGCTCCTAAATCCTCGCCTTTTCTTCTCATTTCTTCATTTACCAATGAGGAGAATATAATTACTGGTATTTGACTTGTAGATTCATCCGACTTTACAAGCTTTGTCAAACGGTGTCCATCCATTAAAGGCATCTCAATATCTGTAATCAGCAGTTTCACTTCTCTATCCAATGTACCTTTATCTCTGCACGATGTTATGTATTCCCATGCTTCCTCGCCATTTTCAGCCTTGATAATATTGTCATATCCCGCTTTCTTCAGGGAATCCACAATCAGCTTACGAAGCAGCGACGAATCCTCCGCAATTAAAATTGGCACCATCGATCCATCTCTTTGTCCCAGAGCTTCAATCTCTGTCACTTTCAAACCGGTTTCAGGATTAATATCCGTGATAATTTTCTCAAAATCAAGAATAATAATCAGTTTTCCGTCAATCTTAATAATACCAGTAGAAATGCCGTCCTCTGCCGTTGTAACGGTTGCTCCTGGTTTAATAATATCAACCCACGAAACTCTGTGAATACCAATAACGGAATCAACATGGAACGCAATATCCAGCTTATTAAAACTGGTAATTATAAACAAACCGCCCGGCTGCGACTGCCCTCTTTGTAAACAATTGCGCAAATCTATCGCCGTAATCATTGCGTCACGCGGCATAAATATTCCCTCTACACTTGGATGTGCATTGGGAACTGGTGTGATTGACTGGTAAGGAATAATCTCTCTAATCTTTGCTACATTGATTCCATACGAGTTACCATCTACCACAAATTCTAGTACTTCTAATTCATTTGTTCCGTTTTCTAAGAGAATCTTAGTCTCCATATTAAACCTCCATTCTACCCGGCGCATATTTTCAGTCTTTTATCATTACTGCTTTGCAGAGTAATTATTTATCTATAATTATAACATATCTCTATCTATAATTACAAATATTTTCAGATAATTTTTTTAATTAAATTGATTTTTCTGATTCTGCTTTTAAAACAACTATCTTAGCTGCAAAACACATCGATCAGCACCATTCGAAATCTGCAATGATAACGATTCGATCTCCTCGTCTGTTATCTCGCCAATCTCTGCTATCGCAACAAGTTCCTTTGTAGTTCCCTCTGGAATGGTATCCATATAAGATGCGATATCATCCGGCAGCAGCGTGCTCAATGCCTGTGCTGACCTTCCGTTAACACCCATACTAATTTTTAAATTATAGTCAAATAGATTACATTCTACTGCCCCGCCTGCGGCACTCTCTACATCAAAGCGCACCACCAACAACGTTTTTCCCTGTGCTGCAGTAACACTAAATCCTGCACTGCCTTCCGGATAGGAACTACTAAGCCCGAAAGACTGATAACGGATAACCACATTGTCAATAGAAAGCAACTCTGCAATATCTGCATCAATATCATTGATCAATTCCACTTCTGTACTTTCTGTTTCCGCTGGTGTCTGCCCGTCATTATTATCGTTATTATTCGCCCCCTCGGAATTCCCCTCAGATGCAATTTCCGTTGTTTCCTCCACAGGAACAGTTTCTGTCGCCCCTTCTGCTTCCAAGCTGGCCTGCTGTAACCGATCCAATTCCATCGCCTCCGCAAGTTCCTGCTCGCCGGCAATCTTATAATCATAATTTGGAGAATACTTAAGCAGTAAATCTGCTGCATACTCCGCAATCAATTCCGACTCGTCATCTGTCAGTTCCGGCATAGCATCTGCACAGCCTGCAAGCAGAACCGCCGACATTGCCATTAAACCTAATATTTTCCCCTTTTTCAAACAAACACCTCCGTTATTCCGTTTCGAGTTCAAACCAAAACTCGACGCCATTTGTATAATTGATAACACCATACTGCTGATTCATGGAATCCATGATCGCCTTTACGATGGATAATCCTACACCGCTGCCACCATATTCCCGCGTGCGTGCTTTGTCCACTTTATAAAATTTCTCCCAGATATGTGGAAGCGATTCTTCGGGAATCGGATCGCCGGTATTAAAAACGCTGACCCGCACAATTTTAACGGATTCCTTGTTCTTATTTTCCTTACTTGTATTTTTGAAATAACAATTATATTTTATATCAATTACTTTTTTGTTTCCTGCAATTAACTTTACATGATTCATTGCATTACTAAAGAAATTTCGCACTACTTCCTCTGTCTGAAACTCATCTGCCCATACATAGATTGGTGGTGATTGCTCTATCCTAACCTCAATATTATTTTGACTAATTAAAATATCTGCCGATTGAATAAAATTCTGCACCAACGCTACAATATTGAAACGTTCCATTGTCACAACATCATTTCCAAACTCGAGTTGGTTTAAATCCAAAAGCTTGCGCACCATTGTATTCATCTTGCCGGCTTCATCCATAATGACTTCGCAATAAAAATCACGACTTTCTGCATCGTCTTCATAAACGCATTCTTTTAATCCCTCAGCATAACCCTGAATTAATGCGATCGGCGTTTTTAACTCATGGGATACATTTGCGAGAAATTCTTTGCGCATTTCGTCTATTTGCTCTTTTTTCTCAATATCACGCTTTAATTCATTGTTGGCTGTTTTCAATTCGGATATTGTACTTTCCAATGTTTGTGAAAGCGCATTAATATGTTCCCCCAGCAAATCAATCTCATTTTTTCCTGTGCTAATATATTTCGACTCAAAATTTAAGTTCGTCATTTTCTCGGAAATATCTTTTAACTGCATAATCGGCTTTGTAATCTTTGTGGCGACAAACCATATAAGTACAGCGCTGATAAGCGTTGCTATCACACCCACATATGCAAGAAATTTATTGGCAATCTTCACACTGTCGCGAATACTTTCTACTGGAGAACGTATTAAAAACAAATTTCCATTTTCAAGGACACCCCACATTTCCAAGTATTCCGTCGAGGTAAAAACATCCATAACCATTGCGATGCAAAATTTATCGTTATTCTCCAAATACTTTAAAGAACTGTCCGATAGAAAAAATATATCATACAAATGCTGTTTCAGGCGTCTTGTATCCATAAAATTGGTTTTGGTGATATTCGACTCTGCGTCAATTACCAAAACATCAATATTATACATATCGCAGACTCTGCGGAATTCCATATCAAATGTTTCTGAAGCGATATCGCCGCTGATAAAGGCTTCATTTATGCTTTTATAGGCATCGCGAACCGCATCCTTTTTATTTTTTATATAATAATTCTCAAGGAAAATATTGTTGATTGTCCAGCAAAGTGCTATGGTTCCAGCCATAACCAAGATAAAAATAAACGCAATCTGCTGTTTTATAGAATATTTCATACCCATTATGCCTCTTATTATTTCCCTCTGTTCATTTTAACAAATATCCTATGACATTTCAATCCTTTTTACATGAAATCACGATTGTACGCCTCTTAATTTTTCTAAAAGTGCCATAAAATAATCCGGAAGTGGTGCTTCAAATTCCATATATTCCCCTGTTCTTGGATGCACAAAGCCAATCGTCATTGCATGGAGCACTTGCCCATTTAAGTGAAACGGCTGCTTCTGACTGGTGTATACCGTATCGCCCAACAGTGGATGCCCCATACTTGCCATATGCACACGAATTTGGTGTGTTCTACCCGTTTCTAATTGGCACTCAATATAAGTATACTTCCCCATGTGTTCCAAAACTGTATAATGCGTTACCGCACGCTTACCGTTTTTTTCATTAACTGCCATTTTTTTACGGTCGTTTGGGTGTCTGCCGATCGGCGCGTCGATAGTTCCGTTGTCTTGCTTTAAACTGCCAAATACCACAGCACGGTATCTGCGCGTAATCGAATGCGTTTTTAAAAGTGCAGCTATAGCATTGTGTGCTTCGTCATTTTTACAGATTATTAATGCACCTGTGGTATCTTTATCTATCCTATGTACAATTCCCGGGCGTAAAACACCGTTTATTCCAGATAATTCACCCTTACAATGATACATTACTGCATTTACCAGCGTACCCTCGTAATGTCCCGGTGCCGGATGCACTACCATGTTTTTAGGTTTATTCACAATTAATACATCTTTATCTTCATATAAAATATCAAGCGGAATATCCTGTGAAGGAATATCAGGCTCGACAGAAGGCGGTATTACAAATTGTATTTTGTCTTCAACACGCACCTTATAATTCTGCTTCACTGCTGTATTATTTACCAACACATTTCCGTCTTTAATAATCTTCTGAATATAGCTTCTTGACAGTGTAGAAAGATAGGCAAAAATGCATTTGTCAATGCGTTCACCTTCCATTTCTGGCGCTGCCTCGAATAATATTTTCTCCATCGCTTCACCGCCTGCTATTTCATATCCCGAAATTTCTTTGTCCGAAATGTTAAAAATTCTAAATCCGATTCCTTATAGATAAACAACAACAAAATTACTAAGAAAAAGGAGGACAGTGTTACATAAATATCTGCCACATTAAATATTGGAAAATTAATCAGACTGAAATACAAAAAATCCACAACATAATCATGTCTTATCCGGTCAATCATATTTCCAACTGCGCCGCTGGCAATAAGTACCAATGTAATATGCAGTTTAAAATACATTTTCTGATACGGTGTCTTTAACAGCACATACACGATTGCCGTCAAAATCACTACGGCAATCAGCACAAAAAATATTTTCTGATCCTGCAGCAATCCAAAAGCTGCTCCTCTATTTTCCAAATAATTTAATTCAAATACCCCTTTTATCAGCTCTATTGGCGGCATTTCCTTTAAATAATATACCGCTAAATATTTCGTAAACTGATCTAGTACCACAAACACCAGCATCAGCACAAAATCAACGATTAACAATATATTCTTTTTCTTATTCATTCCAATCCTCGTCCGTAAAATAGATTTCATTTATTCCTGCCAAAATCTCCTCTTTTGTCACAGAACGATCAATCATTGCCTTACCCATTTTTTTCAATAAAATAAATTTGATGTTGTCTCCTTCGGTCTTCTTGTCTGATGCAGTCAATGCAAGAATTTCTTCCGGATTAATATTCTCAACGGAAATCGGAAGGTTAAACGGTACAAACATATCCCGAATTTCATAATATTCATCCATAGAAATAAGATTCCGTTTCCATGAAATAAATGCAGCAGCAACACATCCCAACGCCACACATTCCCCATGCAGTAGTTCAAAATTTTTCGCTTTCTCAACTGCATGACCAATCGTATGCCCGAAATTTAACAACGCACGATCGCCTTTCTCTGTAGGGTCTTTCTCTACTACCAGCTTTTTACATAAATTGCTTTGATACATCATTTCCTCAAGTGTTTCAAGATTTCTCTCATGGATTTCATAGATGTTGTCAATCAACCATTCATAGAACTTCACATCCTTTATCAGTCCATGTTTCATAACTTCTGCCATGCCGGAATAATACTGCCGATCCTCCAGCGTCTTTAAGGTTTCCATATTCATATAGACCAATTTAGGCATATAGAAAGCCCCAACCATATTTTTGTATTGATCAAAGTCTACACCTGTCTTGCCGCCAATACTGCTGTCCGCCTGTGCCAGCAGCGTTGTTGGAATCTGCACAAAATCCACACCACGCAGATATGTAGCCGCCACAAAACCAGTAATATCACCTACTACACCACCACCAAGTGCAAGCAGCATATCCTTGCGGTCAAATTGCATCTCAATAAGAAACGCATATATATTTTTTACCGTTTCAAGATTTTTACTCTCTTCGCCGTTCGGAAAATCATAAATTACAAGCTTCCTGCATTTTCCCTCTAAAACTGCGCTGACCTCGTCCGCATAAAATCCTTTAACCTTAGAATCTGTAATAATACAAAGCTTTTTTTGGCTAATTTCAAACGCTTCCAACTCCTCCGCCAGTCGCGCAAAACTGCTTTCATAAACAATATCATATATTGGTTTATTATTTTGGTTCACCGATAGCCTTTGTGACATAGTAAATTGGTACTCCTTTCTAATTTGTACTAACTATTTCCTTTAGGAATTGAAGGAAAATAAGTGCTCAGATTGCGCAGGATATTTCTTCAATCTTGTAGGAGAAAAAACGTAGGCGTAGCGGGCTACGGCGAGGCTTTTTCTCCTGCAAGATTGGAGAAATAGACAAGCAAGATGTGTCACTTATTTTTCTACAGTTCCTTAGACGCCCGTGTGCATAAAAAAGCCCCCCACCTTGAATATAAGTGGGAAGCTCCCTATTTTTATCCCAAGTAAAATTACACTGCATTATGAGAAATCGGCGGTACATCAAAAGAACCTGAAAAAATTTCCTGAAAATCGCCTGATATATCCACACATGCGGGTGTTATAATGAAAATGTAGTTAGATATCTTTTGAAGGTTTCCGCTAATTGCATAAGTAGAGCCTGATGAAAAATCTATAATCCGCTGTGCGACTTCAACGTCAAGCCCTTCTAAATTAAGAACTACTGTACGATTTGCTAATAGTGTTTCTGTTATCTCTCTGGCATCTTCCACACTGGAAGGCTTAATAACGCAAACCTCCATATTATTACCGGGTGCTTTTCTGACAGGTCTGATGGGTGTTACTTTCTGAGACTGCCTTCTGGGTTTTACATCGTATGAATCATCATACTCCTCATCATCGCGTACTAATACGGGCTTTCTTACAGTATTGTCAATTATTTCCCCTTCATCATAGTAATCATCCTCGTATTCATCCTCCATCCCATTCAGTCTCATCGCATTTAAAAACTTGTCCATTACTCCCATGTTCAATCCATCTCCTTTTGGCATTATCTATCGGCTCCCGAAGATACCTGTCCCTACTCTGACATACGTCGCACCTTCTGAAAGAGCAATCGGATAATCACCGGTCATTCCCATAGATAAAATTTCCATAGATATATTATCTACGTTTTCGTGTTCGATGTCAACTGCTAATTCTTTCAATTTTGAAAAATAAATTCGATTTTCTTCGCCATTTTCGACAAAAGGGGCAATTGTCATCAATCCTTTGATACATACGTTTGGAAGTATGGATATTTTTCGTACCAAATCCAAGGTTTCTTTACATGAAACACCAAACTTAGATTCTTCCTCTGCAACATTTACTTCTATTAAAATATTTACTATCACATTCTTTTTCACAGCTTCCTTACTGATCTCCTCTGCAAGCTTTAAAGAGTCAACGCTGTGTATTAAATATACTTTATCCACAATATACTTTACTTTATTGCGCTGCAAGTGCCCAATCATATGCCAGCGGATATCTTTGGGCATTACTTCATATTTATCAACCAGTTCCTGTACTTTATTTTCACCAAAATCACGACAGCCATAATCATATGCTTCCTGCAGCATTTCCACAGGTTTTGTCTTACTAACTGCGATCAGTGTTACTTCGCCGCGGTTCCTTCCTGCTTTTTTACAACTTTCATCAATTACCTGCTCCACTTTTTTTATATTTTCCTGAATAATTCCTTTCATATTTTTCACCATTCCTTTCCAGTCACAAACAAGACCTGAAAGAAACATTCACACTTCACAGTGCGAATTTTCTTTCACTCTTCCCCTAATTTTTATGCTATGGATTAATAAAATCGTCGCTTTTCACACTGGCAGCATCTAAAACAATTCTATCATACACTGTCAATCCATACTGTGTATTGGAACTGACAATGGAATATTCATCATTTTCCGCGATAACCGTTATTTGTTTAAAATCGGCATAGCCTTTATTCATATTATAAACGCCTGTCAGTGTACCGGATTTACTGACCGCCATTTTATCTGCGGAATCCTGTTTGCAGATATAGTCGCCAATCTTTAGATTATCCGATTCAATATAGAACTCTGTATCTGTTGCACTGTAAACCGTTGTTTCAACAAAACGGTTCAGAACATTTCCTTCCTCGTCATAGTCCTCTTTGAGAACTCCATAATTCCCATTAGAACCACCTTTGCTCATATATTCTGCCGGAATTATAAAACATTCCTTCTCTGCAATCGCTGAATTTGGTATTTTCAACCCTCGTTTATCATCTACCACCAGTTCGATATCAATAAAACGGTCTGTACAGAAGGAAACACAAGAATTATTAAATGCAAGTTCCGCATAAATTCCATCCGACAAATGATGTATTGTAACCTCTCCCCATGAAGTTTCCTGCGTCTTAATAAACTTAACTTTTACAACTTTCTTTTCCTCAAGAATTGCGGCACGTTCCTCGTCTACGGGAATTATCAATGACCATTCCTCGCTGGTTACCAGTTTCCCGACAACAACGTTTGCATTTACCAAATCATTATTGTTTATGCGCTCTTTCTTATATTCTGTCTGATCATACAAAGCAGCCGAAAAATCCTGCGGCGTTAAATCTTCATAGCCATCTGTACTGTATACAACATACCCTGATTGTCCTGCGGAGCAGAGAGAAACCATCCCGCCGATTCTCGACTGGTTTAGTGCTTCAATATTTTCAGAAATACTAAGGCTGACAAGTTTTACTACTGCACCTTTTACATCATATTTAAAATCATAAACACTTCTAAAATTTTTATTGTTGTAACTCCTACCGTATTGAATAATCTCAGAACGAAATTCACTTAACTCCTCATCCGTATAAACATTATCGCCGTCTTCCCCTGTATTTAGCATATTTGCCAGACGCCCGCTTGCATCAATAGAATAAACAGTATCCCTTGACGACACGCGCGACCCCTCCCTTTCATGATAGCAAATATAACCTGTGTAGGGTGTTTTCAGAATCTCCTCCTGACGTAGCGCAATTCCAGTATATGTTTTAGATACCGACAATGAACCCATTTGTATTTCATAGCCTTTAATAGGCTTCGTATTAATATATCGGTAAATTAACACAAAAATATAGATAATAATTGCACCGAAAATAACAAGCTCCAAACGATTCATTATTATCCCAGATTTATTCGGTTTTCTTCTGCGCCGCCTGCCGCCTCTACTTGCCCCGTTTGCCAAAATAAATCCCTCCATCGAGTACTGGATTCTCCTTCTTCCCTACTCGGTGCGCGACCCATTTCTTATGCACGGGTCTACGCATAAAACAGAAGCCTCAGACCTGATATCCGAGGCTTCACAATAATTTATGTTTCATATACTGTAATGCAGCACTACATATACAATATATATTTTATATGCATTTCCTCACCAAAGACAATACTTAAAGTGATACAATAACTTTTGATTTCAATGCTTCCGGCAATTCTGTTTCATCCAGAGAAACACTTGCAGTAATCTTAAACTGATAATTTTCGCTAATACTGTCCAGTTTGCCGACGATTTCCTCCAGCCTGTCCGTGCCTTCCAGACACGCTATCTTTAAAAAGCCATCTAAATAAATATGTTCCAAATCATGATCCTGTGAAATAATACCACGAATAAACCCAACAAACTCGTCAGCATTGGCTACTCCGTAATCACTGACACTGATAAGGCGCACCTTATTATTTAATTCATACATGTGATCCATACCCTTGTCCAGATATACAATATTGCCAAATGCGTCGGTAATCTCATTGTTTACCATTTCTAAAACTTTTTTTGTCTTGCCCTTGCCTTTCTTCCCTACGATGAGTTGTACCATAAGTAATCCCTCCTAATAGAATTTGCATATTGTGATTCCAAATTAAATATACCACAATTCCATTATAGTAGAATATAACAAAAAAAACAACTTAATTTTCACAGATTACAGAAGAATTATAAAAAATTAATCTGTAAACTATTGGATTTTTATTTTTATTTAATTTCATTCAAAAGATCTGTCATTTCTGTATAAAGTATCGTTCTGTCCTTAGCCTGCAAAATAATAGAAATATATGGGTCGCCGGAAGCATTTCTGCAATACAAAATTAAGCAGTTGCCTGCTGCATTGGTTGTTCCCGTCTTTCCTCCTACTACCGTTACATTCTCTGGCGCAATTGCTTCTCCTTTTAAGTAGGCATTGGAATTTGCCAAATCAATTTTCTTCTCGTTACCATCCTTATCATGGTAAACAGATGTATAAGTCTGCTCCTGAATCAACTCCAAGAATTTATCGTATTTTACAGCCTCATTTAAAATCAAATACATATCATATGCTGTCGTATAGTGCTCCGGATCGGTTAATCCGTGTGGATTAGTAAAATGTGTGTTTGTTGCACCAATACTTGCCGCCGTTTCATTCATCAGGTTTACAAACCCCTCCACGCTGCCGCCAATATGCTCCGCAACCAGATTGGCAACATCATTTGCAGACTTCAGCATCAACCCATAAAGTGCCTGCTCCATTGTCATTGTATCGCCTGCCGTAACGCCAAGCTTCACAGCACCTGACTCTGTAACATAAACATTTTCCGTTGCTGTCAGAATATCGTCTAATTTTCCGTATTTTAGAGCACACAACGCAGTCATCACTTTTGTAAGACTTGCTGGATTCAGCCGTTCATGGACATTTTTCGCATAGATAACTTTACCAGAATGAATCTCAAACAGCCCTGCCGCAGTTGCATCTGCCATATCCACATCCGTTCCCGTCGTGACATCCTGTGTTACAACACACAGTGATTTTGCAAATGGGTCAAGTGTACTGCCCTCCATACTGGCAGCTACAGAAAAACTGGTATTATTTCGGTTCCTATCATATGCAAAGCCATACTGTTTCGCACCGCACGCTGTCAAACTTCCCAACAGCAGCATCGCTACGCTGAGAACCGACAGGAATTGATATATTCTTTTACTTGTACATTTCACGCCAATCTAAATCCCCTCTGTCCAGTGACTTAATTAAAAGTTCCGCTGAGGCAAGATTTGTTGCCAACGGTATATTATGCATATCGCACAGCTTAACCGCATTGTTTACATCCGGCTCATGCGACTTAGAATTCAACGGATCTCTTAGGAAAATAACCAAATCAATCTGATTGTGTTCTATCTGGGCACAGATCTGCTGCTCCCCTCCCAAATGTCCAGCCAAATATTTATGGACATTTAGATTTGTAACCTCCTCTATCAGCCTGCCGGTCGTTCCGGTGGCAAATAGGTCATTCTTGCTTAATATTCCGCGGTATGCAATACAAAAATTCTGCATCAATTTTTTCTTGCCGTCGTGTGCGATTAACGCAATGTTCATTTTCCTGCACCTTCCTTTGTCAAATCAAATTTTCATATAATTCTATTTTAACTGCTTTCAAAGGAAAAATCTATATTTTCATATATTATTTTTTTATAATTTTTGTCTTTTTTATTTTATAATTATTTATAATTGCTATTGACTTATTATTGTTATTGACATGATACCTGAATTTGAATCATTATATTTTCATACATAATATTCAATTGATATATTTTTTTCACAAATTTCAATTATTGTATTTGCGCACGCATTGCAGCCGCACATTTAGTACAAATCCCATACCAATATAGATGCTGACGAGTGAAGTCAATCCATAACTTACAAAGGGAAGCGGCACGCCCGTATTCGGGAATACCCCTGTCGCAACTGCGATATTGACAAAACTCTGGAAGCCCACCCATCCTGCTACACCAGCCGCAATACATGAGCCTGCTAAATCTTTCGCCTTTCTTGCCACACTTAGACATTCCAAAGTAATTAAAAACAATAATACAATTACAGTACATCCGCCAACAAAACCAAGTTCTTCACCCACAACAGAAAAAATAAAATCTGTCTGCGGCTCCGAAACAAAATTTCCATTTTTTACAGAACTTATCTCATTATTATTTAGACCCTTGCCCCAAAGCTGACCGGAACCTATCGCCATAATCGCGTTTGTTTGCTGGTAGGCGGTCGTTTTGGAATACTCATTAGGATACAGCCATGCAAGGATTCGAAGTTGCTGTCCGCTGCTGATAATTGTTTGATCTGGCTGCAACACCAGGATAAACAATATCACCACCACAGGCACTGCCACCGCCAGCACACCAAATATTAGCTTATAGCTTAATCCGCCGACATACCAAACAACACAAAATATTGAAAGCAATACAATGGTCGTGGATAAATCCGGCTCGTCATATATCAGGTATGCCGGCGGCGCAAGCAGCAACAGTATCAACAGAATATTTTGGGGAGAATTAATCTTGTCTTTATGCTTCATAATAAACTGCGCATAAAATAGTATCAGCATTATTTTTGCCGTTTCTGACGGCTGAAACTGAATACCGGCAATTACAATCCACCGCCGCGCACGGTTGACTACCTTGCCAAACCGCCAAACCCAAAACAAAAGGGCTAAGTTAAATCCATATATCAGCCAGTAAAAGCGCAGAAAAAACGAATAATCAAAGAACGAAATAACAATCATAATAAACAGCCCTGTCAAAAATCCCAGTATCTGCTTATTCTGCATATCCGGTCTTGCGCTTCCCACTGAAAGAATGCCGATTACCGTCACAGCTATCATCATCAATATTAATTTAAAATCATAATCCCGTATTCTGTAGTTCTTAAACATACTCCCTTTTTCCTGCCTTTTTGCATCCAATCTGCGGTCACTAGTTTTTCAGGTCTAAAATTGGAATATTTGCGTACAACACTGGCATAATTTTGCCGTTCCTGCCTGAGTTTCCTGTTTTAGAAATTTGTATCTCCATACTTGCGGTGTCAATCTTCATGTACTTAGAAATCACAAGTGCAATATCATTTTTAATTAACTCCATCATTTCCGGCGAGCAATTAACCCTATCGGATATCAGCAATATCTTCAATC